>OGPR01000420.1_pt1 | contig 44963 bp, 29 predicted proteins | sample 1552981 | NCBI WGS metagenome assembly OGPR01 (sample SAMEA2580260, study PRJEB22360) | human gut metagenome | biome: human gut; feature: human-associated habitat; material: faeces | place: Denmark | collected 2008/2010 | reverse complement strand
GCGGCGGTCGTGGCGGATGTCGGAGCCGCATTCGGTCTGGAAGTCGTATGTCGGGGATTTGCCGCCGGGGCGTTCTGCCCCGTGAGCGGCGGTAGGGGATAGCTCGTGCCGAGTGCTACGCCGTCATTTTTTTTTTGACCGAGACCGGCTATTTTCATCAGTCCCAGTTCGACCAGCAGCCGTTGGTTCGACGATTGCCGGATTCGTCCGTCGGCTTCGGTCAGCAGCGAGATCGCCCCGAAAAGAAATTCGATTGTACAACGCCCTGCCTGGGCGCGGTATCGCTCCAGCAGGGTGCCCGTCAGTTCGATGAGCGACACCGAAGCGGCGTCGCGCGCCACGAGCAGGTCGCGCATGTGCTGCGCCAGACCGGCCATGAAGGTCTGGCCGGAGAATCCCTTGGCGAGCACCTCGTCGAACAGCCGCAGCGCCGAGAGGTAGTCGCCGCCGAGCAGCATGTCGGTGACGTTGAAATAGGTGTCGTAGTCCAGCACGTTGAGCGTCTGCGCGACGGACTTGTATTCGAGTCGCGCGCCGCAGAACGACACAGCCTTGTCGAACATCGACAGTGCGTCGCGCATACCGCCGTCGGCTTTCTGCGCGATGAGGTTCAGCGACTCCTCGTCGTAGCCGACGCCCTCCTGCCCTGCGATATATTTGAGGTACTCGACCGAGTCCTCGACCTTGATGCGGTTGAAATCGTAGATCTGGCAGCGCGAGAGGATCGTGGGGAGGATCTTGTGTTTCTCGGTGGTGGCCAGAATGAAGACGGCGTGTGCGGGCGGCTCTTCGAGCGTTTTGAGAAAGGCGTTGAACGCCGCGGCCGAGAGCATGTGCACCTCGTCGATGATGAAGACCGAGTAGTGGCCGCCCTGCGGCAGGATGCGCACTTGTTCGATCAGGTTGCGGATGTCGTCCACCGAGTTGTTCGATGCGGCGTCCAGTTCGTGGATGTTGAGCGAACGGTTCTCGTTGAACGAGCGGCACGACTCGCAGTCGTTGCACGCCTCGGCCCCTTCGGGATGCAGGCAGTTGATCGCCTTGGCGAAGATGCGCGCGCAGGTGGTCTTGCCCACGCCGCGCGGGCCGCAGAAGAGGTAGGCGTGCGCCAGCTGCCCGCGCTCGATGGCGTTTTTGAGCGTCGAGGTGATGTGCTTCTGTCCGACGACCGATGCGAAGGTCGCGGGACGGTATTTGCGGGCGCTGACGATAAAGTTCTCCATAACCGTACAAAGGTAAGAACTTTTCGTTAAGAATAGAAATCGCGGGCCGAAAATTCGCGGCCGTGCGTCATGTTGAGGGCCGGTCGTCCGCAGCCCGTTCGTAGGCGTCGATCATCGACGTGCGCGTATGGTTGACGATCCGTGCGCCGAGCGAGGCGGCATAGTCGCGCAGCACCTCGTGGCCGCGGAACAGCTCGGCCAGTTCGGCCATGTAGGAGGCCATCGTATAGGGGACGGGCGGGCAGGTGGCGTTGACATACATCGGATGGGCCTCGGCCGGACGGCTGTCGTCGTAGAAATGGCGGTCGATGCGGCACAGACGATTGCGCCGGTCGACCGTCAGCCCTTCGGTGAGCGTGTGGTCGACGCCGTAGAGATGCAGCGTGCGGTAGCCCAGCAACAGCCCGACGTACTCGCCGTGCTGGATCACCGTGCCGAAATTGGCGCTTCCCAGCCCGTGGCGGTAGAGCCAGAACTCCAACCTCCGGAAACCGCGGTAAGGCTGCGTGTGGAAGGGCACGATGCGGATGCGTCCGTTGGGCAGCGCGGCGCGGTAATCGAACCGTTCGGGATTGTAATACTGCACGTAGAGCGTCATGGGCCATGTCACCTTGCGCGTGAGCGTGCGGTAGAGTGCTGCCACGCGGTCGCGTTGCGCGCTTGCGCGGAAGAACTGCGGATCGGAGAGGACGTAGTAGGCTGGCCGCAGACGCTCGAAAGCTTCGTGTTCGGCGAAGTAGTTCACCGCCAGAAAATCGCAGCCCGCGCGCGCTCCGGCCAGCAGGCGCGGCAGTTCGTCCGCCAGCGACGGGCCGTTGGCCAGCAGTGCCAGTTCGTCGGAGAGGGCGCCCTCCGTACGTCCGGCGCGTCCCACGTAGTTGCGGAAGTTCTCCTTGACGGCCATCACCGCGAAGTACCAGAGCGTCGAGACGCCGTTGTGCAGAAATCCGGTTATTTTTTGGGAAAGTCGCACCGCATTGGATTTTGATTGTTGCAAAGCTACCGAAAGTTCGCTACATTTGCAAGGATATGGAAGCAAACCCGCGACATGTGCCCGACCTCTCGGTGCTCGTTCCCGTCTACGGAGTGGAGCGCTATATCGCCGACTGCGCCCGTTCGTTGTTCGCGCAGCGCGACGTCGACGCGGAGTTCGTCTTCGTCGACGATGCTTCGCCCGACGGCAGCGTCGATCGTCTGCGCGAAGTCATGGCCGAATATCCCGCCGTCGGGGAACGGGTACGCATCCTGCGGCACGCGCACAACCGGGGAGTAGGCGCCGCACGGCGCACGGCGATCGAGGCCGCGCGCGGCACCTACATCTGCTTCGTCGATTCGGACGACGCGCTGAGCGACGACCGTGCGCTGGCGCAACTGTCGGAGGAGGCGCGTCGCACCGACGCCGACCTGATCTTCGGCGGCTACTGCGAGGTGTCGCCTGCGGGCCGTCGGCGGATTCACACGCCTCGGCCCGACCGCGACCGCGTGCTGCGCAGCCTGCTCCGACAGGATTACCGCACGTCCAACCGCCTCTGGGGTATCCTCATCCGCCGTGCGCTCCACACGCGCTACGGCGTGTGGCCTGCCGCGGGGCTGAACTTCGCCGAGGACTACGTCCTGCTGTCGCAGCTCGTCTATCGTGCGGCGCGCATCGCGGCGGTCGACCGTCCCTTCTACGCCTACCGCACCGCCAACGCAGGCTCCTGCATGAACACGCTTACGCGCCGTTCGGCCGACGCCTACGTCGAGGCCAACCGCGTCGTGACCGATTTTTTCCGCGCGCAGCCCGATTTCGAGCGCTGGCGCCCGGCACTGACGCTCGGCAAACTCAACGTCGCCAAGTGGATTCTCATGCGCGGGTTTTCGCCGTCGGACTACCGTACGCGGCTTTTCACATCGGACGACGCCCCGATCGGTCTTGCGCAGCGGCTCTACGCCGCTGCGCTGCGCACCGAACGGCTGGCCTGCCGCTGGTGCGTGCCGTCGCGGCGGCGGTCAACGCCCTCTGAAAACGAAACCGGAGACCTCAGCCAGAGGTCTCCGGTTTTTCATGCGATTTCCGACCGTTGTCAACGACACGCTTCGAGGATGCGGCGCGCCATGGCGCCGTCGACGTTGCGGGCCTCGCCGTAACGGGCGCCCCGCGCGTCGAACCGCCGTTCGATCTCGGCGATCGTCTCCTCGCCGATCCCCTCCTCCGACAGACGGGTGGAGAGCCCCAGCGACCGGAAGAATCCTTCGGTGCGTTCGATCGCCAGCCGGATGCGCTCGTCGCGCTCGCCGGTCGTGATGCCCCACACGCGCTCGCCGTATTGAAGCAGTTTGTCGCCCTTCTGCGCGCTCAGCACGCGCAGCGTACCCGGCAGTACGATGGCCAGCGTCGCCCCGTGCGTCAGTCCGTGCAGTGCCGTCAGTTCGTGGCCGATCATGTGCGTCGCCCAGTCCTGCGCCACGCCCAGCGCGATGAATCCGTTGAGCCCCATCGTCGCCGAGAGCATGAAATCGGCCATCAGGTCGTAGTCGTGCTGGTTCTTGCGGATTTCGGGTGCGATCTCGACGAGCGTCTGCAAAATGCCTTCGGCCCAACGATCCATCACCCGCGACTGCCCCGCGACGGTCATATACTGCTCCATGACGTGCACGAAGGTATCGGCCAGTCCGCAGGCCACCTGCCGCTGGGGCAGCGTGAAGGTCTTTTCGGGATCGAGTATCGAAAAGAGCGGGTAGTTGCCGTAGAAAGGATATTTCTCCTTCGTCTCGCGGCGCGAGATGACGGCGCCGTTGTTCATCTCCGAGCCTGTGGCCGGGATCGTCAGCACCGTACCCAGCGGTACGGTGCGCTGCGAAGCGCCCTTGCGCACCAGTTCCCATGCATCGCCGTCGTAGAGCAGTCCTGCCGCGATGAGTTTCGTGCCGTCGATGACCGAACCGCCGCCCACGGCCAGCAGAAAATCGACTTCGCGCTCCTTGCCCAGTGCGATCGCCTCGCGCAGCGTCTCGATCGACGGGTTGGGTTCGATGCCCCAGAACTCGACCGTGTCGCGGCCCGCGAGGGCGGCGCACACCTCGTCGTAGACGCCGTTGCGCCGGACCGAGCCGCCGCCGAAAGTCACCATCACGCGCTTGCCGGCTGGAATCAACTCGCCGAGCCGGGCGATCGTCCCCTTGCCGAAGACCAGCTTCGTGGGGTTCTGAAAAATGAAATTCTCCATAATTTTTTATATCGTCGTTTCACATGCCTCTGCACGGATCGTGCAAACGCCGCGATCCTGAAACGGATTTATCCGTCCCTGCCGCCTATTTCATCTGCGGGCCGAACGCCTTGGGACGTACCATCGTCTCGCGGTAGACTTTGCCGAAGGAGTCGGTCACCTCGATTTCGAGCGTCGTCGCAGGCCCCGAAGCGTCGACTGTGAAGAGCGTATGCTGCTTGCCGCGCTTGCCGTAGTCGACGGGGTACTTGCCCTTCCATACCGACTGCGGGATGTCGTACGAGATGACGTAGAGCGGATCTTCGGTCTGCTCGCGCCGCACGGGCAGTTCGCGCCCGTTTTCGGTTACGCGGATCTTCCATGCGGGTTCCCAGCACCAGACGTTGATGAAGACGCGGTTGCCGCCCGCCTCCTCGCGGAAGTCGTGCCGCTCGGGGTAGTGAGCGAGGAACTCGGCCACATCCTCCGATGCGGTGTAATAACGCGCCACCTCGTTCATGTCGTATGCGCGGAACTGCTTGTCGCCGTCCTCGATGCTGCGGTAGGTCCACTGCATCCGCTTGCCGTCGATCGTGAAGATCGCATAGCCGTTCGGCCCGGCATCCGGTCCCAGCATCTGGAAGTGGTTGGCTCCCGTGCGCCACCATGAACCGCACACGGCGCCTATGTTGTGCTCGATCAGGCGGTCGTCTACGCGCGCCAGCAGATTTTTGTGGATGTGCCCCGACACGTAGTGCACCTCCTCGAATCCGTCGAAACAGGCTTTCAGTTCGGCGCTGTAAGCCGGATCGCTCAGACCGGCCGTCACCTTGTCGTTGAACTTGTTGTAACGGTAGGTCGCGGCGTGCATCGCCACTACGACGGGCGCCGACTTGTCCTCGACCGTCGCCAGATCGCGCCGCAGCCAGTCGAGTTGGAGGGAATCCACGCGGCGGACGTAGTCGCGTTTGCCGGCGATCCCGTCTTTGCTGTTCTTCTTGGGCGAGTTGACATAGATCAGGTTGTCGAGTACGACGTAGTGTACCTTGCCGATGTTGAACGAGTAGTAGCGCGGCCCGATGATGCGGCGGTAGGGCGCCGAAGCCGCCCAGTCGACCGAGTCGGAGTGGATCGTCGCACCGTCGTTGTCGTGGTTGCCCATCGCGCAGAACATCTGCGCGGGGTAGCCCACGATATTCATGGTGCGGCGGAAGTCTTTGAGCGAATAGCGGTTGGTGTACCAGTAGCCGTCCCACGCCGAATCGCCCATGTTGAGCGAGTAGACGGGCGTGTCGCCGAAACTCTCCGCCACGGCGCGGATGTCGGGGATGAAGCGGGTGCAGAACTGTTCGATGTCGCTGTTCTGGTTCGAGAGGTGGATGTCGGTCACGGCCAGCATCACATGGCGGTCGTTGTCGACCTTCGTCAGGGCGAAATCATGCCGTTCGACCTCCTTCGCGGGAGCTTCGAGCGCAGCCCAGAAGCGGGGGAATACCCCGTCGGCCGAGACCTCGTATCCCGACGGAATCGTGATGAAGACCGAGCCGCTGCGCTTGTCGGTCGGCAGCCAGTAACGGCCTTCGGCATCGGTGAATACGATCTCGGCGCCGTCCGATACGGCTACGCCGCGCAGCGGTTCGTCGCCGGCGTAAACGATGCCCTTGACCGTTGCGCCGGCCTTGTCGGCCACCTCGACGGCGGCCCAATCCCTGGCTGCGGCCGCGAAGGTCGTCAGCGACAGCGTAACCGCCAGCATGAGAGCGGTGAATCGTCTGAAAAGTTTCATTGTTCGATGAATCGTTTTGGGGAATAGTTTTATTTTTGTCGGGTAAAGATACGAAAAGTCGGGCGCAGAAGCAAGCGTTAGCTTGATTTTGCCGAGACGGAGTATCTTCGGCGCAGCCAAAGAAAAAGAAAAATGCGGACGATTCCCGCAGGAATCGTCCGCATTCGTCACATACGGCAATCTTAGTTGCGGAAGAGGAGCCTGCTCCCTTCGACGTCGATCGAGATCGGGCGCGAGCGGTCGACCTCGCCCGCCAGAATCCGCTTCGAAAGGTCGTTGACGACTTCGCGCTGGATCGTCCGCTTGACGGGTCGTGCGCCGTACATCGGATCGTAACCCGCTTCGGCGATCCACGCCCGCGCCGCCGGCGTATAGTTCAGTTCCAGACCGTTCTCGGCCAACATGCGCCGCACGATACCCAACTGGATGTCGACGATCTTCTCGATATCCTTGCGCGTGAGCGGTTCGAACATCACGATCTCGTCGATGCGGTTCAGGAACTCGGGCTTGAGCTGCTGCTTCAACAGGTCGATGACCGCCAGGCGTGTCCGCTCGACCGTATCGTCGGGCAACTTCTCGCCGTTGAAGGCGGCGGCGAAATTCTCCTGAATGAGCTGCGAACCCATGTTCGAGGTCATGATGATGATCGTGTTGCGGAAATCCACCGTCCGCCCCTTGTTGTCGGTCAGGCGACCGTCGTCGAGCACCTGCAACAGGATGTTGAAGACATCGGGGTGTGCCTTCTCGATCTCGTCGAGCAGCACCACCGAGTAGGGCTTGCGCCGTACGGCTTCGGTGAGTTGGCCGCCTTCGTCGTACCCGACGTATCCCGGAGGCGCCCCCACGAGCCGCGACACGCTGTGGCGCTCCTGATATTCGCTCATGTCGATGCGCGTCAGCATCGAGTCGTCGTTGAAGAGGAACTCGGCGAGCGCCTTCGCCAGCTCGGTCTTGCCCACGCCCGTCGTACCGAGGAAGATGAACGATCCGATCGGCTTGCGCGGGTCGTTCAGCCCGGCGCGCGAACGGCGCACGGCGTCCGAGATCGCGGCGATGGCCTGCTCCTGCCCCACCACGCGCTTGTGCAGCTCCTCCTCCATGTGGAGCAGCTTCTCGCGCTCCGAGGCGAGCATCCGCGTCACGGGAATGCCCGTCCAGCGCGATACGACCTCGGCCACGTCCTGCGCGTCGACCTCCTCTTTGATGAGGGCGTCGTTGCCGGCAGCCGTCTGAAACTCGGTCTGCAAGGCCTCGATCTGTTTCTGCGCCTCGACGATCTTGCCGTAGCGCAACTCCGCCACGCGGCCGTAGTCGCCCTGGCGTTCGGCCTGCTGCGCCTCGACCTTGTAGCGTTCGATGTCGTCCTTCTGGCGCTGGATCTTGGTCAGCAAGTCGCGCTGCCCCTGCCACTTGGCGCGCTTCTCGGCGTCGCGCGAACGCAGCTCCTCGATCTCCTTGGTCAGCGCTGCGACGCGTTCCTCGTCGTTTTCGCGGCGGATCGCTTCGCGTTCGATCTCCAGTTGTCGGATACGGCGGTCGAGGTTGTCGATCTCTTCGGGTACGGAGTTCATCTCCAACCGTAGCCGCGACGCCGCCTCGTCGATCAGGTCGATCGCCTTGTCGGGCAGGAAACGCGAGGTGATGTACCGGTGCGACAACTCGACGGCAGCGACGATCGCCTCGTCCTTGATGCGCACCTGGTGGTGGTTTTCGTAACGCTCCTTCAACCCGCGCAGGATCGACACGGCGTCGTCGGTGGTCGGTTCGTCGACCATCACCTTCTGGAAACGGCGTTCGAGCGCCTTGTCCTGCTCGAAGTATTTCTGGAACTCGTCGAGCGTCGTGGCGCCGATCGTGCGCAGCTCGCCGCGCGCGAGGGCCGGTTTGAGGATGTTGGCCGCATCCATCGCCCCCGACGACTTGCCGGCGCCTACGAGCGTGTGTATCTCGTCGATGAAGAGCAGGATTTCGCCTTCCGAGGCGATCACCTCCTGTACGACGGCTTTCAGACGCTCTTCGAATTCGCCCTGATACTTCGCACCGGCGATCAGCGCACCCATGTCGAGCGAGAAGATCACCTTCGATTTCAGGTTCTCCGGCACGTCGCCGTCGACGATCCGGTGGGCGATGCCCTCGGCGATCGCCGTTTTGCCGACGCCCGCCTCGCCTACGAGAATCGGGTTGTTCTTGGTGCGGCGCGAGAGAATCTGCAATACGCGCCGGATCTCCTCGTCGCGGCCGATCACCGGATCGAGCTTGCCCGAACGCGCCTGTTCGTTGAGGTTGACGGCGTATTTACCCAATGCGTTGAACTCCTGCGACGCGGTCTGCGAATCGACGGTCGCCCCCTTGCGGAAGGTGCGGATCGCCTCGATGAGCTCCTTCTCGGTAGCGCCCGCACGTTTCAGCAGGTCGGCCGCCGCACCGCGTTCGGCGATCAGGCCGAGCAGCAGATGTTCGACCGACGCATACTTGTCGCCGAAAGTCTTTGTGAAGTCCACCGCACGCTGGATGACGCGCGAGGCGTCCTGCGAGAAATACTGTTCGCCGTTTCCGCCCGTCACCTGCGGCAGCGAACCCACGGCGCGGTCGGCCTCGTCGCGCAGGCCGCGCACGTTGACGCCTACGCGCCCCAGCAGGAACGTGCAGAGCGCGTCGTCGTCGCGGATGAGCACCGAGAGCATGTGCAGCGGCTCGATGGCCTGCTGCCCGCGTTGCTGCGCCAGCGTATAGGCCGCCTGCAACGCCTCCTGTGCCTTGATCGTTAAACTGTTTACATTCATAGTCGTATCTTTTGTTTTTTGTTTCTGCCCTCTTCCACGCAAAAGCCCTGCCAACCCGCCGACGGCGACATTTTGTCGCATCCGGCCGATAGAATGGCATCCCGAAAGGACACGATGTCACGCGTCGCCGCCGGTCGGCTGCCGCAGTGCGTCATTTTGTCCGGCGGCCGCTATGGAGATACCGGTCTCAGATGCGTTGCATCGGCTATGAATGTTATTCGGATTTTCGCAGACCTTCGGCCCGCGACGATTATCTGTTCGGCAGTTTTGCGATCACCTCGGCCAGCGCGAAATCTTCGGGATAGTCGATGTCGATCCCCTCGATGCGGTCTACGACGGCGACGTAGGGGTGCCGGCCGATGCGCTGATGCAGGTCGCACCATATTTCGCGGCGGAAGATGAAGAACGCGCTGGTCTCGACGAAGACCGGTTCGATCTCCTGCGTACGGGGAATCGCGTCGAGCGCATAGTTGAGCGGCTCGCCCCGGTACCAGGCGAAGGTCTGCATCCGCTCGGCGCTGAAAGCCGAATCGTAGCCCTCGTCGGTGACCTTGTGCAGGGCCGCCGCGATCGTCGCGGGGCGGATGAAAGGCGAAGTGGCGTGCGCCAGCAGGTAGACGTCGGCCACGACTTCGGCGGTGAAGGCGTCGTAGATTTCGCGGCCGAGCGTCTCGTTGCGGTCGAGCCGCGGGCTGCGGCGCAGGAACCGCACGCCGTCGGGCAGGTAGGGGCGCACGGCCGGGTCGCTGCAATAGACGTAAACCTCGTCGATCGCCTCGACTTCGAGCAGCGTGCGCAGGATGTGGCACAGCAGCGGTTCGCCGCCGAGCAGGCGGAGGTTTTTGCCTTCGACGCGCTGGCTGTTGAGACGGATGGGAACGAATGCGACGACTTTCATACGGATTTTACGGTTATTGTACCAACAGGTTGCAGCCCCGGATGTCGCTGTGGTCGATACGTCCTTCGATGCGGAACGATCCGTCGGCCGAGACGCGCCCCACGTCCTGCGTCTGAATGAAGGCGCATGAGAAACGGTTCGCCAGGTCGATGATGTCGACGCCGCCCCGCTGGTCGGGCAGCAGGCGGCAGAAGGGGTCGTTGACGTCGCGCACCGCGACGCGCATCCAGCCCGGCGTGCGGAAACGGCCGCCGCCGTCGGAGTAGGCCTGCGACGTGAGTTCGGCCATGCCGTATTCGGAGTGGACCCTGTCGACGCCGAACGCTTCGCACAGGATGCGGTGGAACTCCTCTTTGGGCAGCTCCTCGCGGCGGCCCTTCATGCCGCCGGTCTCCATGACGATCGTATCGCACAGCTTCGAGGCGTACCGTTCGGCCAGGTCCCACAACGCATAGCTCACGCCCAGCAGGATTTTCGGTTTCGGATCGGCTGCCATGTCCGCCAGCAGGCGTTCGTAGTCGTCGAGGTAGAACCCGCCCGAACCGCACCGTCCGATCAGGCGGTCGACCATGTAGACCAGCGACGACCCTTCGCGTTGCAGGTAGTTGGGCAGCAGGCCATAGAGGCTCCACCGCGCCGGATTGCCGTAGAAACGTTCGAATGCTGCGGTGAACGCCGCCTCGTAGAGCGCCGTTGAGGCCATCATGTGATGCGATGCGACGCTCTGTCCCGTGTTGCTCGACGTGAAGACGATCTGCGGTTCCGTGTCGCCGCAGTAGACGTCGCGCCACTTGAAGAATTCGATCGGCAGCATCGGGATTTCGTCGACGCGCCGCACGGCCGCCGGATCGACGCCGATCTCGGCGAGGTATTCGCGGTAGACACCGCACCGCTCGGCCTGGAAGCGGAACAATTCGAGCGCCGCGCAGTCGAATGCCGCGGCGGAATCGATCGCCAGTATCTCTTCGAAGGGTCTCATTCAGGGCAAAGGTACATATTTATTCCCGATTCGGTATCCCATTTCGGGTGTGGATCGGCGTTTTTACCGTTTCGGCCGGAAGCCGCGGATGCCCCGGACACGTCGCGCTACCGGCCGGAAAATCCAAAACAACGACTTACCGAACGGGTGTGCCGTTCCGTAAGTCGTTGCCGGAGTCGGGTCGGACGGCCCGTATGCGCTCGCGTCCCGCGCTACTTCTTGGTGTTCTTGGGCGCGAGGATCATGTTCATCTTCTTGCCGTCGAGCTTGGGCATCATCTCCACCTTGGCGAGCTCTTCGAGGTCGGTGGCGAAGCGCAGCAGCAGAATCTCGCCCTGCTCCTTGAAGACGATCGAACGGCCGCGGAAGAAGACGTAAGCCTTGACCTTGGCGCCCTCTTTCAGAAAGTTCTGAGCGTGTTTGAGCTTGAAGTTGTAGTCGTGATCGTCGGTCTGGGGGCCGAAACGAATCTCCTTGATGACCACCTTCACCTGCTTGGCCTTGATCTCCTTGGCCTTTTTCTTCTGCTGGTACAGGAACTTCTGGTAGTCTGCGATGCGGCAGACGGGGGGATCGGCCTTGGGCGAAATCTCGATCAGGTCGAGTTCCATCTCGTCGGCCATGCGCAATGCGTCGCGGGTGGGCATGACGATCGGTTGCTCGATGTTGTCGCCCACCAAACGCACCTGCGGTGCCGTGATCTCGTGGTTGATGCGATGGGGATTCTCCTTCTGCGGCGGACGGCGCAGACCGCGCGGCCCCGAAGGACGATTCCCGTTCCCTTGATTATTCCCCGAGCCAGCGGGTCTCGGAGTGAATGGACGTGTCGTGTTTATAGCAGTGTCCTCCTAATTTGGTTAATAAAAGTTCGTTTTCAACGGTCGTTTTCCCGCCTCGGCGGAGTTCACGCAAACGCGGCTCTGCCGAGGCTCGGCGAAAACGGTTTATTTTTCAATCTTGTTGGCTTCCATCTCGGCCTTCACCAGTCCGACCATGTAATCTTTGTACTCCTCGAGCGTCATCTGGCCCTTGTCGCCTTCGCCCTGCACGCGGATCGAGACTTTGCCTTCGGCCTCCTCCTTCTCGCCCACGATCACCAGATAGGGGATGCGTTTGAGCTCGTTGTCGCGGATCTTGCGGCCGATCTTCTCGTTGCGGTCGTCGACCTGCGCACGCACGTCGTAGCGGTTGAGGTAGTCGGCCACCTTGCGGGCATAGTCGTTGAACTTCTCCGAGATCGGCAGCACGACCACCTGGTCGGGCGAGAGCCACAGCGGGAATTTGCCCCCCGTATGCTCCAACAATACTGCCACGAAACGCTCCATCGAACCGAACGGTGCGCGGTGGATCATGATCGGGCGGTGCAGCTTGTCGTCGGCGCCCTTGTAGGTCAGGTCGAACCGTTCGGGCAGGTTGTAGTCCACCTGGATGGTTCCCAACTGCCACTTGCGGCCGATGGCGTCGCGCACCATGAAGTCGAGCTTCGGGCCGTAGAAGGCCGCTTCGCCGTATTCGATCGTGGTTTTCAATCCCTTCTCCTCCGTGGCACGGATGATCGCCTGCTCGGCCTTCTCCCAGTTTTCGTCCGTACCGATGTACTTTTCGCGGTTCGTTTTGTCGCGCAGCGAAATCTGGGCGGTGTAGTTGTCGAATTTCAGCGTGCGGAAGATGTAGAGGATGATGTCGATCACCTTCTCGAACTCTTCGAGCAGCTGGTCGGGGCGCACGAACATGTGGGCGTCGTCCTGCGTGAAGCCGCGCACGCGCGTCAGGCCGTGCAGCTCGCCCGTCTGCTCGTAGCGGTAGACCGTGCCGAACTCCGCCAGACGGATCGGCAGATCCTTGTACGAGCGGGGTTTGACCTTGTAGATCTCGCAGTGGTGGGGACAGTTCATCGGTTTGAGCAGGTACTCCTCGCCCTCGACGGGGGTGTGGATCGGCTGGAACGAATCCTTGCCGTATTTGGCGTAGTGGCCCGACGTGACGTACAGCTCCTTGTTGCCGATATGGGGCGTGATGACCTGCTGGTAGCCGTACTCCTTCTGCACCGAGCGCAGGAACTGTTCCAGCCGGTCGCGCAGCGCGGCGCCCTTGGGCAGCCACAGCGGCAGACCCGCTCCCACGCGCTGCGAGAAGGCGAAGAGTTCCAGCTCCTTGCCCAGCTTGCGGTGGTCGCGCTTCTTGGCCTCTTCCATCAGGGCGAGGTACTCGTCGAGCATCGACTTCTTGGGGAACGAGATGCCGTAGATGCGCGTCAGCATCTGACGTTTCTCGTCGCCGCGCCAGTAGGCGCCGGCAACCGACAGCAGCTTGATGGCTTTGATCGCACCCGTGTTGGGGATGTGCGGGCCGCGGCAGAGGTCGGTGAAATTGCCGTTGGTATAGAACGAAATGGTGCCGTCTTCGAGGGCCTCGATCAGTTCGACCTTGTAGGGGTCGCCCTTCTCGGTGAACTCTTTGAGCGCTTCGGCCTTGGGAACCTCGCGGCGGACGAGCGGCTCTTTCTGACGGGCCAGCTCCACCATCTTGGCTTCGATTTTCGGAAGGTCGGATTCGGTGATCGCCACGGGCGAGTCGACGTCGTAGTAGAAGCCGTTCTCGATGGCCGGGCCGATGCCGAACTTGATGCCGGGGTAGAGCGCTTCGAGCGCTTCGGCCAGCAGGTGCGACGAGGTGTGCCAGAAGGCGTGCTTGCCCTCTTCGTCCTCCCACTTGTAGAACTTGACGGAGGCATCTTCGTCGATGGGGCGCGACAGGTCGACCGTCGCGCCGTTTACCGAAGCCGCCAGAGAGTCAGCAGCTAAACGAGGGCTGATGCTTTCCGCGATTTGGTAGGCGGTCGTTCCCGCGGCGAATTCCTTCACGCTGCCGTCGGGAAATGTAATTTTAACCATTACTTGTGTATTTAATTGTTACGGGGCGATCGGCGCTTCCACAATTACGAGACGGAATACGCCTCCCGCTTGCCCTTTGTTCGTCGCAAAGTTACAATAATCTTCTAATTGAGGAGCGGTTAGCCGCTTTTTTCATGCGAAAATCGCTGCACCCTCCGTTATTCTCATACCCGATAGGCATCCCACAGGCGGTAAATGCAGAAGGCGACGGCCGCGGCGGCGACCGCCAGCGTCACGACCATGTCGCCGTGGACGGCATAGCGGGCGGCGGCCATGACCAATACCACGGCCCACAGGCCGAAGAACATCCAGGCCACCTTGCGCCTGGTCGAGAGGAATCCGTCGTCGCGTCGTGCCATATTCCGGTGCATGAAACGGTCAGTCGTGGCGTCCCTCCCGCATTTCGGGCAGGTCTTTGGCCGATGCGTCGCGGCCCCGGTCGCGCTCGAAATGCTGCAACGGGTCGACCGACATCGCAGCCCAGCGGCGGCGGTTCTCGACGATGTCGAGGGCCGCGTAGATCGCGTTGCGCATCGACTGCGGATCGGCTTTGTCACGGCCTGCGATGTCGTAGGCCACGCCGTGGTCGGGCGAGGTGCGCACCTCGCACAGGCCGGCCGTGTAGTTCACGCCGTCGGGCGTGAGCGTCTTGAAGGGCGCCAGCCCCTGGTCGTGGTACATTGCCAGCACGGCGTCGTAGTGCGCGTAGTTGCCGCTGGCGAAAAAGCCGTCGGCAGCGAAAGGCCCGAAGGCGAGAACGCCCGCAGCGTAAGCGTCGTTCACGGCGGGGCGGATCGTCTCCTCCTCTTCCCTGCCCAACAGCCCGCCGTCGCCGGCGTGGGGGTTGAGCGCCAGCACGGCGATGCGGGGTTTCACCACGCCGAAATCGGCGACCAGCGAGCGGGCGAGCCGGTCGAGGGCCTCGGTGATTTTCGCGCGCGAGATCGCGGCGCTCACCTCCGCCAGCGGCAGGTGCGTCGTCACGAGCCCCACACGCAGCCGATCGCTGCACATCAGCATCATGGGCGAGCCTTCCAGTTCGGCGGCGAGGTACTCGGTGTGCCCCGTGTAGCGGAAGTCGTCGGCCTGCGCCGTCTCCTTGTCGATCGGGCCGGTGACCAGCGCGTCGAGCGTACCCTCTTTCAGATCGCGCACGGCGGCCTGCAACGCCTCGACGGCGGCCCGTCCCGCTTCGGGCGAGGGTTCTCCGGGGACGATGCGCAACTCCTGCGGGCCGCAGGCGATCAGGTTGACGCGGCCGCGCCGTGCGTCGCGCGCCGAGGAGACGGTGTTGAATGCGATCTCCTCCAGGTCGGCGATGCAGCGGCGGTAGTAGCCCGCCGCTGCGGGCGAGCCGTAGACCACGGGCGTGCACAGCTCCGCGATGCGGCTGTCGGCGAGCGTTTTGAGGATCACCTCCCAGCCGATGCCGTTGGTGTCGCCCTGCGTGATTCCTATTTTGAGTCTGTTGTCTGACATGTTCGAATCGCTTTAATTGACAAAGTTAAGATTTTTTTCGCACAATCGTGCGGCTTCGGCCGAAAAAACGCGCAAGGCGGGCAGCCGGCGTGGCGAATACTCTCCCCGCGACCTTTTTACCGCACAGCGCTTGCCCGGCGGCGGAATTACGTCGCGTCCCGCGCCTTGCACGGGATAAGCGCGTTCCGTTTTTTCTGTGGCGGCCCGGCCGGACGGTCGCTTGCACGACGATCCGAACGAAACGGCAGTGAGCGGCCGAGCGCAGATCGGAACGCTCTCTGCCGCATCGTTCCGGCCTGCGGCCGCCTTACCGTCCGGCACTCGCCTGTCGGCGGAATTCGGCGCAGACGATGCCCGTGGCCATGGCCACGTTGAGCGATTCGGTGGCGTGCCGCTCGGCGGGGTAGGGCGGGATGAAGAGCTTGCGCGTGACCTGCGCGGCGCAGGCGGGCGTGACGCCTCGGCCCTCGTTGCCCATCAGCACGATGCCCGTCGGCGTGAGCTGCGTGCGGTAGATGTCGTCCCCTTCCAGAAACGTGCCGTAGATCGGCGTGCCGGCGGCGCGCTCGGCCGCCAGATAGGCTTCGAGGTCGCAGTAGTGGACCCGCACGCGCAGGATCGCGCCCATCGTGGCCTGTACGACTTTGGGGTTGAAGCAGTCGGCCGTCGCCTCGGAGCAGACCACGTCGCCGATGCCGAACCAGTCGGCCAGCCGGACGATCGTCCCCAGATTGCCCGGGTTCTGCACGTCGTCGAGCGCCAGCACCAGCGACCGGCGCAGCTTTGCGGGATCGAGTCTGCGGCGGGGTATCTCGACGAGGGCCAGCGAGTCGGAAGGGGTTTTCAGCAGCGAGAGCCGTTCCATCTCTTTCGGCGAGACCGTCGTGACGTCCTCGCCTGCGAAAATGCCGTCGAGCGCATAGATGCGGCGGATGCGGAGCGTCGAGGCGCGCAGTTCGCCGATGAGTTTCCCGCCTTCGGCGACGAAAAGCCCCTCGTCGGTGCGGGCGCGTTTGTCCGCCAGCGAGCGGACGAGTCGGATGTCGGCTTTGGTCAGCATCTGAAAGGTCGTTTTTCGATCGTGAAGGTGCGCCCCTCCTCGGCCAGATCGCTTGCGGGGAAGAGCGTCCGCGCCTCGTCGAGCAGCGGTGCGAGCTCCTTGTAGCGCGACGAGAAGTGGCCGATCACGAGCCGTCCGGCCCCGGCGCGGAGGGCTGCCCGTGCGGCTTCGGCCGTCGTGGAGTGTCCCCGCTCGCGGGCGATCTTCCGCTCGGCGGCGGCGTAGGTCGCCTCGTGGTAGAGCAGGTCGACGCCTGCGGCCAGCCCCGCCGCCTTGGCCGAGAAGGCCGTGTCCGACAGGTAGGCGTACGACCGCGCCTTGTAGGGGCGGTAGGTCAGCTCCTCGTTGTGCAGCGTCTCGCCCGAATCGAGCCGCACGGCTTCGCCCCGTTTGGCGGCGGTGATCTGCGCGATCGAGAGGCCGTATTTCGTGATTTTGAATTTGTCGACGTTCAGCGGCGGCTCCTTTTCGCGGAAGAGGTAGCCGCACGTGGGGACGCGGTGGCGCAGCGGGATGCTCCATACTTCGAGCGAACGGTTTTCGAGGAGCGGCCGATGACAGGTCGTATCGACCTCGTGCCACTCCACGTCGTAGGGCAGTTCGCTGTCGAAATAGCGCAGGTGGCAGGCGAGAATCTCTCCGAACGGGGCCGGTGCATAGACCGGCAGCGGCGTGCGGCGGCCGTAAAGCCCGAGCGTCGAGAGCAGCGGGAAGAGCCCGAAGCAGTGGTCGCCGTGCAGGTGCGAGAGAAAGACGGCCCGCAGCCGCAGCGGATTGATCCCGTAGCGGAACAACTGCTGCTGCGTACCTTCCCCCGCGTCGACGAGGTAGTGTTGCTCGTGGAGGTTGACGACCTGTGCCGACGGGTGTCGTCCGGGCGTAGGCTTGGCCGAAGCCGAACCGAGGATGGTGACGGTGAAACTCATGGCTGCTGCGCGCTTTGCAGGATCGGTCTTTGCGGGCCGATCCTGTGGCAAAGATACGATTAAGCCGAGTGCAATGCAAATTTATTTGTTTTTGCCGGGCGGAGCAGCTGTGCCGCCGAGGATCGGGGAGCCGGTGCGTGCGGAGAAGATGTCTGCCGGTGTAAATGCGCGGGGGCGGCCCTGCGATTGCATACCGTCCCCTGCGTGGTTGCGGGGATGCCGGCCGTTCGTCAGTCGTAGGTGACGACTCCGTTCCCGTGCTGGTCGTAGTCGATCCGCGTCGTGTGCCCCGCCTGAATCTGGAAGGTGCAGTCGGAATATCCGTAAGTCGAAATTCGGTAATTGCCGGGGTTGAGCGGGATCGACAACCGGCCTCCTTCGTAAAGATATTCCCGGTTTTCGTAGATTTTGTTTCCGAGTTCCGTGTAGATCGAGATGGACTGGACATACATGTATTTTTCGATATCCAATACGATTTCTCCTGTGGTCGGGGCGTCGTCGTCGCAGGCGGTAAGACCGGCGAGCAGCGACAGGCTGAAAAGGAATTTCGCGAGCGTTTTCATCGGATACGAGGTTTGAAACCGGAAAATTACGGATTAATCGTAAGTCACCTCTCCATTGGTGCTGCCGTAGGCATAATAGACGGTGGTCGTGTGGCCGGCCCGAATCTGGAAAGAACAGCGATTGAAGCCATACATCAGTTGCATCTGGTAGTTCCCCGGATTGAGCGGGATCGACAACCGCGGATCGTTCTGATAGAGATATTCGGTATTCGTGTAGATCAGGCTGCCTCCTTCGGTATAGATGTTTAGTTCCTCGACTTTGGCGTTATCCCGAACGTTTACGATCAGTGTTCCCATGTTGTCGTCGTCCTTGTCGCAGGCGATAAGACCGGCGAGCAGCGACAGACAGAGAGCGAGTGCGGCGGGCGTTTTCATGGCGCTAAATAGTTTGAAGATTGGATTATTGCAGCTTAATCGTAGGTGACCACACCGTTGTAACTGTCGTAGGCGTAATAGACGGTGGTCGTGTGGCCGGCCCGAATCTGGAAAGCGCAGTCGTTGAACTTCCACGTAGTATTGAGCCGATAGTTCCCCGGATTGAGCGGGATCGACAACCGCGGATCGTTTTGATAGAGGTATTCGGTATTGGTATAAATCAGACTGCCCTCTTCGGTGTAAATATTGAGTACCGAAGCTTTCGCATTATCCCGGATCTCTACGATCAATGTACCCATGTTATCGTCGTCCTTGTCGCAGGCGGTAAATCCTGCGAGCAGCGACAGACAGAGAACAAATGTGGCGAGCGTTTTCATAGGATAAACCAATTGTCTTGTAGCAAATATAAGATTTCAGAGCCGGAAATGCAACAAATCGGTTAAAAAATGGAAGATTTATTTGTCGTGCGCGAAGCGGGGATTGTCTTGTTTTTCCCTATTTTTGTATTCGATAACGAACCAATCCAATGAAATGAAGAGACTACTTACATGGTTGCTGGCTGTCGGGACGTTGCTTCCGGCAGCGGCGCAGCAGATCACGGAGCAGGACAAGGAGCGCGCGGCGGCCCTTGTGGAGCGGATGACGCTCGACGAGAAACTCGACTACATCGGCGGTTTCAACTCCTTCTATATCCGTGCGATTCCCCGGCTGGGCATCCCGCAGATCCGCATGGCCGACGGCCCGCAGGGCGTGCGCAACGATACGCGCAGTACGATGTTCCCGTGCGGCATCGCCGCGGCTGCGGCGTGGGATCGCGCGCTGGTGCGCGACTACGGCCGCGCTTTGGGACAGGACTGCCGGGCGCGCGGCGTGCATATCCTGCTCGGGCCGGGGGTGAACATCTATCGTTCGCCGCTGTGCGGCCGCAATTTCGAATACTACGGCGAAGATCCCTATCTGGCGGCCGAGACGGCGGCGGCCTATATCGAGGGGATGCAGGCCGAAGGGGTCATGGCCTGCGTCAAACACTTCGTCGGCAACAACCAGGAGTGGAACCGCCACCACGTCTCGTCGGACATCGACGAGCGGACGCTCCATGAAATCTACCTCCCCGCCTTTCGCAAGGCGGTGACCGGGGCGAAGGTCGGCGCCGTCATGTCGAGCTACAATCCGCTCAACTGCGTGCACATGACCGAGAACCGCCCGCTGACGGTCGGTCTGCTGCGTGAGAAGTGGGGTTTCGACGGCATCTTCATGTCGGACTGGAACGCCACCTATTCGGCCGTCGGTGCCGCCAACGGGGGACTGGACCTCGAAATGCCGCGTGCCCGCTTCATGAATGCCGAGAACCTGCGTCCGGCGTTGGAGAACGGACTGGTGACCGAGGCGACCGTCGACGAGAAGTGCCGCCATATCCTCCAAACGCTCATCGCCTTCGGGTTTCTCGATCGCGAACAGACGGACGCGAAGATCAAGGAACGCAATCCTTTTTCCGATCAGGTGGCGCTGGAAGTGGCGCGCGGCGGCATCGTGCTGTTGAAGAACGAAGGCGGGATGCTGCCGTTCTCGTCCAAAGTGCGCGACGTGGTGGTCATGGGGCCCAATGCAGGCCGCGTACCCACGGGCGGCGGTGCGGGATTCGTCCATCCCTTCTCGACCGTGTCGGTGGGCGAGGGGATGCGGGCCGTCGGCAAACGTTTGCGCACGACGGTGCTCGATCCCGCTCCCGTCGGCGATCTGGCCGCGTCGGGACTCTTTTTCACCCCTGACGGCCGGCCTGGCCTTCGGGGCGAGTTCTTCGCCGGAAAGGAACTTGCGGGGATGCCCGTGGCGACGCAGGTCGACGCTGCGATCGACTTCGACTGGGAGGGTTCGCCCGCCGACGGTGTTCCCGCCGACGGCTTTTCGGCCCGTTGGTCGGGGAGTTTCAAACCCGCGGCGACGGGGCGCGTGACCTTCGTCGTGCGCGGCGACGACGGCTACCGGCTCTATGTCGACGGCCGCGAGGTGCTCGCCGACTGGCGCGACCATGCGGCGACCACCCGCTCGGCGACGCTCGACGTCGTGGCGGGCAAGAGTTACGCCGTGCGGTTGGAGTACTACGACAATGCCTCGACGGCCTCCGTGTCGTTGCGCTATCTCTTCGAGAATGTGACGGATCGCGAGCGGCGGATCGCGTCGGCCGACGCGGTGATCTACTGCGCCGGCTTCGACAGCGATACCGAACGGGAAAACCACGACCGCACCTTCGCCCTGCCCGAAGGACAGGCCGCCGAGATCGCCGCCGTGGCGAAGCTCAACGCGAACCTCGTGGTAGTGGTCAACAGCGGCGGCGGGGTCGATTTCGCGCAGTTCGCCGACCGGGCGCGTGCGATCCTCATGGCCTGGTATCCCGGGCAGGAGGGCGGCCGCGCGGTCGCCGAGATTCTGACGGGAGCGGTTTCGCCCAGCGGCAAACTGCCGATCTCGATCGAACGGTGCGCCGAGGACAATCCCTGCTACGGCAGCTATTACGAGAACGTCGACCGTTCGCACCGCAAGGGTGCGCCGCAGCCGCGCGTCAACTACGACGAAGGCATCTTCGTGGGTTACCGCGGGTACGACCGTACGGCGACCGAACCGCTCTACGCCTTCGGTTACGGCCTTTCCTATACCACTTTCGCCTATTCGGGGCTGAAAGTCGCGCGGCAGGACGACGGCTCCTGTCGGGTGTCGTTCGACGTGAGGAACACGGGCCGCCGCGACGGCGCCGAGGTGGCGCAGCTCTACGTGAGCGACCTCGCGGCCAGCGTGCCGCGTCCGGTGAAGGAGCTCAAAGGCTATGAGAAGGTCTTCCTGAAACGGGGCGAGACGAAGCGCGTGGAGATCCTCCTGCCGCACGACGCCTTCGCCTTCTACGATACGGTGCGCCACGACTTCGTGGTCGAGCCGGGCGATTTCCTGATTCAGGTGGGCGCTTCGTCGCGCGACCTGCGGCTGAAAGGGACGATCCGCGTCGACTGACCTGCGGCGCGCGGCGGAATACGACGGGAGGCGGATGCTGCGGCGTCCGTCTCCCGTCGTCCCGCCCGATGCCGGGGTTCGGCGGTGCGTGTTGAAAATGACAGAAGCCTCTTATGCAGAGGCTTCTGTCGTTTGCAGGGCATCCGGCCTATTGCAGCAGGAAGCGCTCGCAGTCGAGCGCGGCGATGCAGCCCGACGCGGCTGCGGTTATGGCCTGCCGGTAGGCGGGATCCTGCACGTCGCCGGCCGCGAAGACCCCTTCGACGGAGGTTTTCGACGAATTGCCTTCGGTGCGGATATACCCCTCGGCATCGAGTTCCAGCTGGTTGCGGAACAGTTCGGTGTTGGGGTGGTGGCCGATGGCCACGAAGAACCCCGCAACGGCGAGCGTCCGTTCCTTGCCGTCGTTGTGGCGGATCGTGACGCCCGTGACGCCCGTGTCGTCGCCCAGCACCTCGGCGGTGTTGTATTCGAAGAGCACTTCGATGTTGGGGGTGTTCATCACGCGGTGCTGCATCGCCTTCGAGGCGCGCAGGTAGGGTTTGCGTACGATCATGTAGACCTGCCGGCAGATCGAAGCCAGATAGGTGGCCTCCTCGCAGGCAGTGTCGCCACCGCCCACGACCGCCACGTCCTTCTTGCGGTAGAAGAAGCCGTCGCAGGTGGCGCAGGCGCTCACGCCCTGTCCCCTGTATTTCGTCTCGGAGGGTAGTCCCAGATAGCGCGCCGAAGCGCCCGTAGCGATGATGAGGCTGTCGGCTTCGATCTGTTTTTCGCCGTCGACGACCAGGTGGAACGGCCGCGATGAGAGGTCGGCGCGCGTCACCGTGCCGCGGCGGATGTCGGCGCCGAACCGTTCGGCCTGCTTGCGCATGTGGCCCATGAGCTGGTTGCCGTCGATCCCTTCGGGGTAGCCCGGGTAGTTATCGATTTCGGTGGTGGTGGTCAGCTGGCCGCCCGGTTCGATCCCTTCGTAGAGTACGGGGTTCAGGTTGGCGCGCGAGGTGTAGATGGCCGCCGTATATCCGGCCGGGCCGCTGCCGATAATCAGACATTTGACTTTTTCCATGATTGTTATGCGTTGTGATTTTCGTTGTCAGGGTTCTACGGCGCCGAACTCGGTGAGTTGACGGCCCTCGTAGTCGAAGGCGGCCCAACGTCCGTCGAGGCGGGCCAGCAGACGTCCCGTCCGGTCGTCGTATTCGACGATTTCGTAGTGCGGTTCGAGGACGTAACGGCCCGTCTTGTCGATGAGTCCCATCCGCCCGTCGGCGGTCTGCACCTCGGCGCGGCCTTCGTGGAAATCGTTGGCCCAGCGGTATTGCGGGGCGATGAGATAGCGGTTTTGCGTGTCGACGTAGCCGTATCCTTCGGCGTCCTCGACGCAGATCATCTGTTCGAACATGTGTCCGACCCAGAGGTGGTTCCGAAAAGCGGTGCACGGTGCGCTGTACTCCGCCGAGGTATCGCACATCATTTGTGCCACGGAGGCCTTTTCGGCGACGAAAGCGCGCAGCGCGTCGAACTGCGGTGCGTCGTCGCCGCCGTCGAAACGCATGTAGGCGTAGCGCAGCGGCAGCAGCCGGTAGTCGGGCGTCATCCAGAGGTTGGCCGCTTTGAGGTTGTTGTGCGTCAGGCCGGCCTGCGCCAACTGCCGTTGCAGGGTATCGAGTGCCGAGAGCAGACGGTCGCAGTCTGCGTGGCCGACTGCCGTTGCGAGCGGCTCGCCCTCGGCGGGAAGTTCCTGCGCGACCAGGTCGCAGGTGCGCTGCGTGCCGGTGGCGTCGGTGTAGGTGAATTCCCCGCGCAGCATCCGCCACGGGAGCAGGAATTCGGCCGGATGATATTTGAGGCGTTGCGCCGTGGTCTCCGCGAGCCGGTGGGCGAGCGGCGAGAGCGGGCAGAACAGCCGCAGCCGGCGGTCGCCGAGCGTACACTGCGCCTCGGCGAAGAGCGTCGTGCGTTCGAGCAGCAATGCGCCCGTCCCGTCCTGTGCGAAGCGGGCTTCGCTCAGCGTGCGGAGCGACGTGCGGGGCGAGAGCAGCCCCTCCATGAAGCGGTGGATCGTAGGGAACATGGCTATTGGAGATTTACGCTGATCGACCCGACGTTGAGGATCGAGAGCAGTTCGGTGATCGATGCGTTGTAGCACATGCCGCGGAACGGCCCGCGGGCCTCGTCGCCCCGGAGCGAACGGATCGCGTCGTCGAAGAGCGGCGGCATCGGGCTCGAAATGTCGTAGAGCAGGCGGGCGTAGCGGTTGTTGTAGGCGGTCTCCCCGTCGGTCAGGAAGATGCGGCCCTTCGTTGCGTCGCCCGATGCGAGGTGGATGTTGACCAGCAGCGCACGGCCGTCGTCCGTGCCGAGCGAACGGATGCGCCCTGCGATCTGCGCGAGCTCCTCCTCGTCGCTGTCGGAAGCCTCGCCGTCGGTGATGTTGAAGACCAGCGGCGGGAAACTCTCGCGGTGTTCCGGCCGGCGGCACCACGCTTCGACGAGATCGTGGACGTAGAGCAGCGCTTCGTACATCGGGGTCTGTCCCGATGCGGCGGGAGCGATCCACTCGCTCACGGTCACCTCGTTGAATGCGGGCTGACCGTCGGGAAGGCGGCGTTCGACGCTGACCCGGCGGGTATTGCGCACGGCGTTCCGGAGCGCGGAGACCGGAACGAACGTTTCATCGGCCGAGAGGAGCGAGTGTACGCCTTCGCCCGAATAACCGACCACGGCGATGTCGTAGTAGTCGCGCACTTCGCCTTCGCGCGTGGCGCGCAGCAGCAGTTCCGACAGCAGCGAATTGGCGACCTCCGCCACGGCCGCAGCCTTCGAGGTGCGCCGTCCGCGGAATTCCAGCTCCTCGACCATCGAACCCGACTGGTCGATGGCCAGAACGAAGGCCGTGCGGTGACGGCGTGTGATGCTTTGGGTGTAGTTCATGGTTTATGTTGGTTTTAGGTCTCTCTATTCCAGTCCGCGGACGGCGCGGAAGTCGGCCCTGCGTTCGTCGTCCGTGGCGGCGTCGAGTCCGTAGCCGACGGCCATGTCGAACGAACAGTCGAACGCTCGGTCGGCCTCCGCGAGGCGTTGCAGCTCCTGTTGCGCCGCCTTCCCTTCGACGACGGCCCGTTCGATCTCGGCGGCGTCGGGCGTGTGTCCCAGCCGCCGGGCCAGGATATCGAGCGCCCAGCTGCGGGCGTAGTCGTCGTAGTGCTCCGCAAAGGCCTGCAACCGCTCCGTGAGGGCTTCGGGCGTAGTGACGGCATCCTGCTCGATTGCGTCGAGCAGCTCTTCCATGCAGGAGCGGGCGAGGTAAAGCCCAGCGGCGTCGATCCACGCGCCGCGGCCGTCGTATCCGTCGCCGCCGCGCGCGAGCAGGTCGCCGAGCGTCGCCGCGAGCGCTTGCTCGTAGCGCTGTATTCCGCGGCGCAGCCCCGTGAGCTTGATATGGACGGAGTTGTAGATGAAGCTCTGGGCGTCGGGGTTGCTGTCGTAGAGCGTGCGGAGCGCATCGAGGCCGGCTGCGAGGGCGTTGCCCACGAAGGGATTCCAGGTCTCGAAATTGATCAGGTCGCGGCCTGCGCTGCGTTTGTCGCGCTGCCGCCACTTCTCGATGTCGCGCACCGTGCCGTAGCTCGACAGATTGGCGCCGGGCAGCAGAGCCGAACGCCCCTCCTGTTCCAGCAGGTAGGAGAAGGGGAAGACTGACGTGTCGTGGTGATGCGTGTGGCGCCCCATGATCATCGTATAGACCCCTTCGATGGCCGGCGACATGACGTAGGCGCCGCTGGCGAACTTGCAGCCGCGCCGGTGGACGGCCTGATGCACGGCGCCGCACTTGAAGAGGTGGTTGCTCTGGTTGGTGCCGCTGCCGGCGTTGAAGAAGGAGAACATGCCGGCGATCAGCAGCGACGACTTGTGGTGCGAGACGGTGTAGGGGCCTGCGAAGATCGAAACCGCTTCGCCGTTCTCGCAGTGCGAGTTGGCGAAGAAGAGCGAATCGGAGGCGGTGTAGCCGCGGTCGAAGATGCAGCGTTCGCCTATGAAGCAGCGTTCGATGAGCGAACCGTTGTCGACGAGCGCATGCTCGGCCGTGACGAAGTCGTAGGCCTTGACGTCGATGCCGATGCGCGAAAAGTCGCCGACCGTGCCGTTGGAGAGGACGGAGACCCCTTCGAGCGTCGCCCCGTAGCCGATACATACGTCGCGCAGCAGCCGGCAGTCGGTGATGCGGCAGTCGCGGCCGATGCTTCCTTGCGCGGAGCGTGCCGCGTCGGCCGCCCGCCGCGCCATACGGTCGAGTGCGGCGACGAGCGCCGGACGGTGGCGGTAGACGGCGGCCATGTAGGCGATCTGGGCGGTCAGGCCGCTGTAAATCCGTACCGTGCGGCCGCCGTTCTCGTTCATGACGGCCACCTCCGTGCCGTTTCCGAAAGCGCTTTCGCCGCGGCATTCCAGGCGGACGACCTCTTCGACGAGCGTTCTTGCGCCGATGTCGTAGTTGCGGACGCCGGAGTTGCGGATGCGCACGCCCGATGCGAGCCGGACACGGCCGCCCAGCCGTGCGCCGCGCAGTTGCGAGGGGTGGAAGTCCTCCGCCACCTCGATCGACGACCAGTCGTCGGCCGTCGAGCCGGAGGCTTCGAGCGCGGCGATTTCGCCGGGGGTCAGAGCTCTGTATGTGTCCATTCGCGTCATATTTCCAATCTACAAATATAGCGTTTTAGCGTGAGTTTTTCAACGGGTGTGCGATTTTCTCCCGCCGCAGGCCGCTGCGCAGTTCGGCCGTACCGTTGCGGAAAGGTTTCACGGCATCGCAGGGCGGGCAGTTGAGGACGACGCGGCCCGCCGTGTCGATGAAGTGCCACCGTCCGGCGATCTCCACCGCCGCCAGTCCTTCGCTGAAATCGAATCCGTTGTCCCACACGGGCGGGATGACGAACCGTCCGCCCGAGCGGAAACCCCAGCGTCCGGCGTCGACGGCCAGTTCGGGCGGATCGTCGGCGGGACGGGGCGGCCGCAGCCGCCATGCGAAGAGCGAAGCGGCCTGCGGAAGTTTCGCGACGGGCGAGCGGAGCAACTGTGCCGTGCGGTATCCCACGGCGTCGCCGCGGCGGGCGAAGGCGTCGAGCATCTCGCGGTAGGCTTCGCTGCGCCCTTCTATGACGGCCGAAGGGTCGAGCACGAGCCCTTCGGCGGGGTAACGCACGAGCAGCGAGGGATCGTGGGCCGCGGCATGGAGCACGGTGGCGATCAACGCCGCCGGATAGTCGTCGAGCGAGGCGTCGAAGTCCGCTTCCGTGCGTGCCGGATGCTGGAAGGCACGGGTTCCCAGTTCGGGGCTGCGCCGGCCGCGGAATTCGGGCAGGAACATCGCGTCGAAGTCGATCGGGCGGAGCCGCTGCCCGTCCCAGATCAGGTTGTCGGGTTTCAGGTCGCCGTGCGCCCACTCGGCCGGCAGCAGTCGCGCGGCCAGCGTGTCGAAGGCCGCCGCGAGTCGTGCGACGAGGGGTTTGTCCCCGTTCGCTGCGGCACGGTCCAGCGTGCGGGTGAGCGTCTCGCCCTCGATCCAGTCGTCCACGACGACATCCGCCCACATGCCCTCCGACGGGGCGGTGTAGAGGAAGAGTTCCGCAGGCCGGAACCGGTCGCCGTAGATCGCTTCGAGATGGCGGTGCGGGCGGGTGTAGCATTTCAGCAGGCGGTCGCGGCCGTCGAGCCGGATGCGGAAAATCACCGCGCTGTTGCCCGTATGGAACACGGGACGGCCGTCGGCCGTGCGGCAGACGTCGATCTCTCCCAGCGTGCGCGTCAGGCCGCGGGAGTTGAGAACCGATTCGAGGTATTGGGTGACGGTGAAGAGCATGGCCGGAGATGGTGAATCATGGGATCGCCGCGGCGATAAAAAAAGCCGGCCTGCGGGCCGGCCTTTGCATTCGGGTGTCGATCAGTGGCAGCCGTGGCAGCCGCAGTCGGCGTGCGACTCGCCTTCGCAGTGGCAGTCGTCGCCGCAACTGCACTCCCCGCAGCTGCATTTGCCGGCCAGGTCTTCCGGCGTCACGTCGCGCACCGAGATCACCTCCACGTCGAAGTTGAGCGTCTTGCCCGCCATCGGGTGGTTGAAGTCCATCTTCACGGTATCGTCGCCGATCTCCTTCACCACGCCCAGCATACGCTGGCCCTGTGCGTTGGCCATCGGAATCTGGCTGCCCACGAAGAGAATGTCCTCGGCCAGCTTGCCGTCGACCATGAATATCGTTTTGGGGAGGTCGACGATCGCGTCGTCGACGATTTCGCCGTAGCCGTCGGCGGGAGCGAGCGTGAAGGAGACCTTCTCGCCCGGTTCCTTGCCGACGATGGCCGCCTCGAATTTGGGCAGCAGCATACCGGTGCCGAAGATGAATTCCAGCGGCTGTCCAGGACGCGACCGGTCGGCGATTTTGCCGTCGACGGTGAGCGTGTAATCCACCGCCACCATTTTGTTGTTTTCTGCTTTCATGAATTTATAGAATTAAATATAGTATCGAAGTCGTCTGCGCGGGCGTCGCCGTCCGCGGCACCCTTTTTCTCGACATGCACGGCAAAGATAGTGCAAATTATCGGATTTCGTGTCGATTCGGTGAAAAGAACTTCCTGTGTACTTTTTCATGAGAATATTTGTATGATTCGGTAACTTTGTCTAAGTTTGTACATTAAGATCGGAGAAAATTCCGGTCGCGAAATATTTTAAGAGGCGTTATGTCTTCTTCTTGTAAATGCGAAGCCTGAGAAACTTCTACTGAGTAAACAAGAGACGGCGTAATGGTCTCCGCGCATCTTGCGTGGAGCTGTTATTTCCACATCTGTTTACGAGGGTTTTCTCAGGGCCTGCATTTTAGGACGTGGATAATACGGTTCCACGCTTCTGTTGAAAAACGCTCTTGCAGGAACCGAAGAGCAAAACAGACCATAACCATGAAAAAGCTATCGTTGATGATCGTAGCGTTATTATTGTCGGCAATTGTGTTTGCGCAGCCGAAAAGTGTAACGAAGTTTCTCGGTATTCCTGTCGACGGGAGCAAAGCCGAGATGATTCAGAAATTGAAAGACAAGGGGTATACTTATAATTCGAAATTCGATTGTTTGGAGGGTGAATTCAATGGGCGAGATGTACAAATTAGTGTTGTTACCAATAACAATAAAGTTTATCGGATTATGGTAAAGGATGCGACATCATCGAGTGAAGGAGATATCAAAATAAGATTCAATACTCTTTGCCGACAGTTTGAAGCAAATGAGAAATATAAGTCATTATGTGACTATACTTTATCCGAAGGAGAAAATATTGCTTTTGAAATGGCAGTTCACAATAAACGTTATCAAGCGGAATATTATCAATTCAACGATGCTGATGCTGTGGATGGTATGTGGAAATATATGGAGTTAAATCCGAAAGCTTCTGTGGAAGATGCTGCTACTGCAATCGTGGATGAAGCGATTAAACATTATGCCGTTTGGTTTATGATTAACCAAGATAGGTATGACCACCGATATAGGATATTGATGTACTACGATAATGGCTACAATCAAGCCAATGGAGATGATTTGTAGGAATGGTCGAACGAACATGACGAATCGGGGAGTATGACATTCATACTCCCCGATTCGTTACTTATAGGCTATCCGTTACTCCGTGCAGCGGCAGACGAGGTTGCGGTCGCCGTAGCCGTTGTCGATTTTCGAGACGTAGGGCCAGAACTTCGCCTCGGCGATCCAGCCGAGCGGGAAGGCCGCTTCCCGGCGCGAGTAGGGGTGCGACCACTCGCCGGCGATCTCCACGGCCGTGTGCGGAGCGTTGCGCACGACGTTGTCCTCCTGTCCGGCGGCCGCTTCGCACTCGCGCTTGATGTGCACGAGCGCCTCCATGAAACGATCCATTTCGGCCTTGGGCTCCGACTCCGTGGGCTCGACCATCAGCGTTTCGTGCACGGGGAACGAGAGCGTCGGGGCGTGGAAGCCGTAGTCCATCAGTCGGTGGGCGATGTCGCCGCAGTCGATGCCGTAGTCGTGTTTGAAATTCGTCAGGTCGAGGATCATCTCGTGCCCCACGCGGCCCGTTTCGCCGCTGTAATAGGTGCGGTACTCCGCGGCCAGTGCCGACGACATGTAGTTGGCGTTGACGATGGCCATCTCGGTGGCGCGGCGCAGCCCGTCGCCGCCCAGCATCTTGATGTAGCCGTAGGTGATGGGCAGCAGCAGCGCCGAACCCCACGGGGCCGACGCCACGGCGGTGATGCCTTCGTCGCCGCCCGTCGCGGCGATGGGGTGCGACGGCAGGAAGGGACGCAGGTGCGCGGCCACGCAGATCGGGCCGACGCCGGGACCGCCGCCGCCGTGCGGCATGGCGAAGGTCTTGTGGAGGTTGAGGTGGCAGACGTCGGCGCCGATGTAGCCCGGATTGGTGAGGCCGACCTGCGCGTTCATGTTGGCGCCGTCCATATAGACCTGTCCGCCGGCGTCGTGTACGGCGTCGACGATCTCGCGGATGCGGCTCTCGAAGACGCCGTGCGTCGAGGGATAGGTCACCATCAGCCCGCACAGCTCCGAGGCGTGTTCTTCGGCCTTGGTTTTGAGGTCGTTGACGTCGATGTTGCCCTTGGCGTCGCACGCCACCGTGACGATCTTCATGCCTGCCATGGCGGCCGACGCGGGGTTCGTGCCGTGCGCCGAGGCGGGGATCAGGATGACGTTGCGGTACCCCTGCCCCTTGGACTGGTGGTAGGCGCGGATGACCATCAACCCTGCGTATTCGCCCGCGGCGCCCGAATTGGGTTGCAGCGAGCAGGCGGCCAGTCCGGTGATCGTGGCCAGGTCGCGTTCGAGCGCGGCGATCAGCTCCATGTAACCTTCGGCCTGTTCGACGGGTGCGAAGGGGTGCATGTTCTGGAACCCGGCCAGCGACAGGGGTTGCATGAGTGCCGCCGCGTTGAGTTTCATCGTGCACGACCCCAGCGAGATCATCGAGTCGGCCAGCGAGATGTCGCGGTGTTCCAGCCGCTTGATGTAGCGCATCAGCGCGCTTTCGCTGCGGTGCGAGCGGAAGACCTCCTCGGTGAGGATCGGCGAGGTGCGGCGCAGCGCTTCGGGCAGCGTGCTCGGGGCGTGGCTCCTGGCGACTTTGGGTTTGCGTCCCCGCGCCTCGGCGAAGAGGGCCACGACCTCGGCCACCTCGTCGGGGGTGGTCACCTCGTCGAACGAGAGGCGCACGCGCTCCTCGGAGGGGTAGAAGAAGTTGATGCCCCGTTCGAGGGCGAGCGACTGGATGACGGCCGCTTCGGCCTCGATGTCGAGCGTATCGAAGAAGTGCTGGTTCGTGAGCTTGTAGCCCAGCGCCGCGAGGGCGCGGGCGGTGTCGCAGGCGGCCGTGTGGGCCGTCTCGGCAGCACGGCGCAGGCCTTCGGCGCCGTTGTAGACGCAGTAGAAGCCCACCATCGAGGCCATCAGCGCCGAGGCGGTGCAGATGTTCGAGGTGGCGCGCTCGCGCTTGATATGCTGCTCGCGCATTTGCAGCGCCATGCGCAGGGCGCGGTTGCCCAGCCGGTCGACCGAGACGCCGATGATGCGGCCGGGCATCTGACGTTTGTAGGCCTCGCGCGTGGCCATGTAGCCCGCGTGCGGGCCGCCGAAGCCCATGGGCGTGCCCAGGCGTTGCGCCGAACCGACGCAGATGTCGGCGCCCCATTCGCCGGGAGCTTTCAGCAGTGCCAGCGAGAGCAGGTCGGCCACGGCCGTCACCTTCGCATCGTGCGCGTGCGCCGCTTCGACGAAGGCCGCGTAGTCGCGCACGGCGCCGTCGGCGGCCGGATACTGCACGACAGCGCCGAACTCCTTGCCTGAGAACTCGTAGCAGTCGTAGTCGTCGACGATGAGCTCGATGCCGAACGGCTCGCTGCGCGTGAGCAGCAGGTCGAGCGTCTGCGGGAAGAGGTTGCGGTCGACGAAGAGCTGCGTGCGCCCCTCCTTCACCGCGTCGCGGCTGCGCAGGGCGAACATCATGAGCATCGCCTCGGCCGTCGCCGTCCCCTCGTCCAAGAGCGAGCAGTTGGCGATCTCCATGCCCGTGAGCGAGAGTACGGCGGTCTGGAAATTGAGCAGCGCTTCCAGACGCCCCTGCGAGATTTCGGCCTGGTAGGGGGTGTAGGAGGTGTACCACGCGGGATTCTCGAAGACGTTGCGCGCCACGGCGGCCGGTACGGCGCAGGGGTAGTAGCCCATGCCGATGAACGACCGCAGCGGGTGGTTGCGGTCGGCCAGCGCACGGATATGTGCGGCGAATTCGTATTCGCTCATGCCCGCAGGAAGGTCGAGCGGTTTTTTCAGCCGGATCGACTGGGGGATCACCTGCGCGATCAGTTCGTCGACGCTTCCGACACCGATCGTGTCGAGCATGGCTTTGAGTTCGTCGGGATTGCTGACGCCGATATGGCGGTCAGCGAATGTATCAAAAGACATTGTCGGTTGTATTTGAAATTGTTGTACTTGTTTCGGTTGTCGCAGGGCTCGGGCGGGTCGTAGCCGCTTCGCGGATATCGACATTCCCACCCCTCTGTCCCCTCCCTTCGCTTCGCTCGGCTTGCGCGCAGTTGACAAAGGGAGGGGCTTCTCAGGGCCGTATTCTGTCGGTTATGTTTGAAATTGTTGTACGGGTTTTGTCAATACCTGAAACTGCTGCCGCCGATGAATTCGCGCAGCAGCGAGGTGGGCGGAATCTCGGCGGGATCGATCGGGATGAAGTTGTCGAGGAATTTCAACAGCCGCTTGGCCTCGCCGTATTCGGGCACCGTATCGGGCACCTCGCGCAGGATACGTTCGGCATAGGGGCGCAGCACCGAGATCTCGTAGAAAAGCGACGAGTTGAACATCACGTCGGCGTTCTCCTGATAGGGGAAGATGTGCTTCTCCTCGCCGCGCCGCACGCTCTCCCAGCGTGCGAGCGTCGCCTGCGCGTTGTGGCCGCGCGTGGCGTTGTCGCGCACCATGCGACGCAGCAGGCGGTTGTCGGTGGTGGCGATGCGCGAGAGGTTGTCCATCGACACCGACGTGAAGCACGAGATGTAGATCTTGAACTTCATGTGGTCGGGGATGCTCGGCGTGAGGCGCGGGTTGAGTCCGTGGATGCCTTCGACGATCAGCACCGACCGGTCGTCGAGCCGCAGCGGATTGTCGTGCCACTGGCGTTTGCCGGTGATGAAGTCGTAGCGCGGCACGGGAAGGCTCTCGCCGGCGAAAAGGCGTTGCAGGTGGTCGTTGAAGAGTCTGAGGTCGATGGCTTCGAGCGCTTCGTAGTCGTACTCGCCGTCGGCGTCGCGCGGGGTCTTGTCTCGGTCGACGAAATAGTCGTCGAGCGAGATGAGCACGGGATTCAGCCCCAGGATGCGCAACTGGATGCCCAGACGCTTGGCCGAGGTGGTCTTGCCGCTCGACGAGGGGCCGGAGATGAGTACCATGCGCGTTCCCTGCGAGCGGTTGGCCGCGGCGATCGTGTCGGCGATGCGCGCCAGCCGTTTCTCGTGGAAGGCTTCGGCGATCTTGATGAGCTCCGAGGCGTCGCCCGCCAGCACCTTGGCGTTGAGCCGGCCGACAGTCGGTACGCCCATGATGTCGACCCACTCCTTGTACTGGTGGAAGATGTCGAACAGCTTGTCCTGCGCCACGAGCGGTTTGAGCGCGTCGGGGTGGCTGCGTCCGGGCAGTACGACGTAGAAACCGTTGTAGTAGGGGCGGATGTCGAACAGGCGGATGTAGTCGGTCGACGGGGCGAGCGCGCCGTAGAAGTAGCCCTTCATGTCGCCCAGCGAGTAGAGCGTGCTGTAAAGGCGCGGTCGGGTGTTGAGCAGCTCGGTCTTGTCGTCGAATCCCAGCCGCGTGAATTCCATTGCGGCGTCGATCGACCGTACGCGGCTGCGGATGATCGGAATCGCCGCGTCGACCAGCTCCTCCATGCGGGTGCGGATGGCTTCGGCCTCCCGGGCGGAGATGCCGTCGCGCCCCTCGATTTCGCAGTAGAAGCCGCGCAGCATCGAGTGGCGGATGTAGAACTTGTGTTCGGGATAGAGCTCGCGGACGGCCCGCTGGAGGATGAACGACGCCGTGCGTTCGTAGACACGGATGCCTTCGAAGTGTGTGGCGTCGATATAACGCACCGTGATCGGGGTGTATACCTTGTAGTTCAGTTCCTTGATGCGGTTGTTGACGTAGGCCGCCAGGTAGGGGTGCGGTCCCTTGGGCAGGTATTGCCGCTGGATGTCGAGCAGCGACGTTCCCATTTCGACCTCGATCGTGCGGTCGAGGTTCTCGCAGATGACTTGGATAAGATCTCTCATGAGGTATGGGGCAAAAGGTGCGTAAAGATACGAATAAGCCGGGAGCGATGCAAATTTATTTGCGGTTGCCGGGGCGGAAGTGCTGAGACGCAGCCGACGGTAACGATAATTATTTGTGTCGGCAAGCGTGCCCGTTCCCGGGCGGTCAGCTTTCCGCAGGCAGCCGGATTTCGAGCAGCACCGGCAGATGATCCGATGCGCGGGTGGCGTCGCCCGCCTCGAAACGGTGCAGGACGCGCGCGCCGGCCGTTTCGCACGTGACGCCGTTGTCGAGTTGCAGGATGTAGTCGATGCACTTTTTCGGATCGTGCGAGGGGTAGGTGCCCCCGTCGGTGGGCGTCAGTACCGTCCAGGCCTCCTGCAACGCGCGGAGCGTTCCGGAGTCGGGGAGGGCGTTCAGGTCGCCGCCCAGAAAGACGGGTTTGGACGCCTCGGCGTAGCGTTCGCGCATCACGCGGTTGATGACGGCGACCTGATCGCGCTGCGCTGCGGCCGACGTATGGTCGAGGTGGGTGGTGGCGATCACGTACCGCGCCAGTTCGACGACCGTCAGCACGCGCGGCTCCGCACCTTCTCCCCGCGGCAGGGCGACGGTGAAATGGTCGAGGATGCGCTCGCGGGTCATGACGCCGACGCCGTAGCTTCCGCCCCGATAGGGCATGGCGCGGCCGAAGCGGTAGTCCCAGCCGCCCATGGCCCGGGCGATGCGTTCGAGTTGGAAAACGCCGCCCGTGCGGGTCGTGCAACTGTCGAGTTCGTTGAGGCAGACGGCGTCGGCGCCGACCTCCCGCATCATTTCGGCCACGAGCGGGTAGTCGTCGGCGATGTACTTGTTGAAGGTGCCTGCGTTGTAGGTCACCAGCCGTACCGTCTCCGCCGGTCGGGAATCGCCGCAGCCGGCCAGAAGAAACGCAAGGCCGAGCAGCGGCGGAAGCATTCGGAATTTATTCATGGTTCGCAAGGTTGGGTTTCCTACAAAGTTACGCATTTTTTTTCGCCGGATTCGCTCCGCATCGCCCTTTTTTGCAGGTCTGCCGTTGCGGCAGGGTTTGTGTGCGGCGGGAAGGCCGTGCCCGTCGGCCGGCGAAAGAAAACGTCGGAAAATTTGGAGGATCGACGGGGAGTCTCTATCTTTGTCTTCCCCATTATAATAAAGTGGGTTCTGGCCGGATGAATTCGAAAAAAGAGATACGTGTATGATGAAAAAATCGTTATTTGGCGCATTGCTGCTCTTCGTGCTGGCGGCTTGCTCGCCGCGCATGGAGACGGTGGTGATTCTTTCGACCAACGACATCCACGCCCATATCGAGAAGTTCCCGCAGCTGGCCGAAGCCGTCAAGAAGTGCCGCGATACGGTGAAGAACGTGATTCTGGTCGATGCGGGCGACCGCTGGACGGGCAACGTCTACTGCGATCGAGCCGCCGAGCCGCGCCGGCCGATCATCGATCTGATGAACCGCCTGCGTTACGACGTGGCGACCTTCGGCAACCACGAGTTCGACGCCGGACAGGCTTTTCTGGGCGTGCGCACCGCGCAGTGCCGGTTTCCGGTCGTCTGCGCCAATATCGTAAGCGATACGGCGACCTTTCCCCAGCCGGCGCCCTATGCGATCGTCGAGCGGGGCGGCCGCAGGATCGGCTTCGTGGCCTCGGTGACCAACTACGACCACAACAACCATCCGGCGGGGCACGACGAGAATTTCGCGGGGCTGACCTTCACGGACGCGGTGGATGCCGTGGCCGACCGGCAGTCGCTGCGCGACGAGTGCGACGCGCTGGTCGCCCTGACCCATATCGGGACGAAGAAAGACCGCGTGCTGGCCGAAAAGGCGCCGCGTTACGACGTGATCGTGGGCGGGCACAGCCACGACGAGACGAACGAGACGGTCGGCGGCGTGCTGGTGACGCAGACGGGCAAGAATCTCGACAACGTGGGCGTCACGGTGCTCCGCTTCCGCGGCGACGAACTGGTGGAGAAGAGCTTCCGGCTGGTGCCGCTGGCGGGCTACGAACCCGCACCCGCCTACCAGCGGATGGTCGAAGGTTATTACAGCGATCCGGCGCTTCGGACGAAGGTGGCCGACCTGCGCGGCCGGCTGGACAAGACCGGGCTGGCCAACGTCTTTACCGAGGCGGTGCGCGAGGCGGGCAAGGCCGACGTCGGTATCTACCACATCGGCGGCGTGCGGCTCGATTCGCTTGCGGGAGAGGTCGTGGCGGCCGATATCTACAACCTCGATCCTTTCGGCTCCAAACTGGTGACGGCCGAGATGACGGCCGACGAGCTGGCGCGGCTGGTAAAGACCAAATTCAACGATACGGTCAACCTCGACGAGTCGCACCGCATCGACATCTACATGACCACCCCTTATGTGATCCGTACCGACGAGCGGTTCGAGGCGCAGTCGGTCGTTTTCCCCGAACTGAAATCCGGCCGCCGCTACCGCGTGGCGATGGGCGACTACATTTTCAAGACCTATTCCGGTCTCGATTATACCGACGGAGCTCCTACCGGGACGCTGTTGACCGACGTATTGGATTCATATTTGCGCGCCCGCTCGCCGCTGGCGCCCGACAACGAACCCCGTCAGCGGATCGAGTAGCAACCGGCTGACGCATAGGGTGAAATCGGATCGCAGGGAGCGCAGTTCCCTGCGATTTTTTTATTTCACAAATTGATATATCGTTTATATTTTCGGACAGGGCGCTTGTGCTGCGCGGTTTTATTCTCTAATTTTGCCGATACTCGAATGTAATGAAACTATCAATCTAATTTTTTTCGAACGATGAAACTTTTTCGACTGTTTGTCGTCGCGTGCATCCTGACGTTCTGCGCCGGACGTGCCGCGGCGCAGGAGCAGGAGACGCCCGCACCCAAGACCTACAAGATCTATGCGGTGTGCGACGCGCATCTCGACACCCAGTGGAACTGGGACCTGACCCACACCATCCGGGAATACATTCCGCGCATCCTCTTCCAGAACCTCTGGATGCTGGAGCGGTATCCCGATTACAAGTTCAATTTCGAGGGCGGCATCATCTACCGATGGATGAAGGAGTACTATCCGCTGCACTACGCCCGTTTGCAGAAGTATATCGACGAGGGGCGCTGGCACATCAGCGGCGCGTCGTGGAATGCCAACGACCCCAACATGCCTTCGGCCGAGTCGTTCATCCGCAACATCCTGCAAGGACAGGAGCTCTACAAGCGCGAGTTCGGCGTGCGTTCGACCGACATCTTCCTGCCCGACTGCTTCGGGTTCGGGTACACGCTGCCTTCGCTGGCGGCCCACTGCGGCCTGATCGGTTTCTCGACCCAGAAGCTGAGCTGGCGCAAGCACGACTTCTTCCCCGACGCACCCTATCACAAGAAGAACCCCTTCTCGTGGGGCGTATGGTACGGTATCGACGGGCAGTCGCTCATGGCGGCCTTCGATACGGGCGGGTATACCGCCGAACTGCCGGCCGATGCGGGGTATAACAAGGATTTCATCCGCCGCGCTTCGAACGGCTTCGACAATACGGCCATGCGCTATTACAGCGGCGGCCACCTGCACGGCACGACCAACTGCGGCGACAAGGGCAACAGCGGCACGGTGACCACCGCGCGCCGCATGGCCGAGGCCATGGCCGACCCCGATGCGCCGGTGCAACTCATCAGCGCCACGAGCGACCAGCTCTTCCTCGATTATATGGATCGCCGCGACGAACTGCCGACCTACGACGGCGAACTGCTCATGGACGTACATGCCGGCGGCTGCTACACCTCGCAGGGAGCGATGAAGTACTACAACCGCCGCAACGAGGAGCTGCTGGGCGCCGCCGAGCGCGCCGCCGTGGCGGCCGACTGGCTGGGCGCGAAACCCTACGACCGTGCGAAGCTCAACGAAGTGTGGCAGCGCGTGCTGTGGCATCAGTTCCACGACGACCTGACGGGTACGAGCATCGCCGACGCCTACCGTTATTCGTGGAACGACGAACTGATCTCGCTGCAACAGGCTACCGAGGTCATGACGGCGGCCGTCGGTGCGCTGAGCCATTCGCTCGACACGCGGGTGAAGGGTACGCCCGTGGTGGTCTACAATCCCGTGACCTACGACCTGCGCGATCTGGTGGAGGCCGAAGTGCCGCTCGACGCCCGTGCCAAGGGGGTGGCCGTCTATGCGCCTTCGGGCAGGCGGGTGGCGGCGCAGATTCTGTCGCGCGAGGGCGACCGGGCGCGCATCCTCTTCGCCGCCGACGTCAAGGCGGCGGGATATGCCGTCTACGACGTGCGCCCCGCTTCGGGCGTTGCGAAATCGTCGGCGCTGAAAGCGTCGGAGCGGACGCTCGAAAACCGGATCTACCGCGTCGAGCTGGACGCCAACGGCGATATCCGCTCGATCCGCGACAAGCGTGCCGGCCGCGAGCTGGTGGCCGAGGGCAAGGCATTCCGCATGGCGGTCTTCGAGGGCAACCCGTCGAACCGCTATCCGGCGTGGGAGATCATGAAGGAGACGATGGACAAGCCCGGGCGTCCGATCGACGGCGACGTGCGCATTTCGATCGCCGAACAGGGGCCCGTGCGCGCCACGCTCAAAGTGGAGCGCAGCTACGGCCCCTCGAAGTTCGTGCAGTACGTGTCGCTGACCGACGGCGGCGACGACGACCGCATCGACGTGCGCAACACGGTCGACTGGTCGAGCCGCGACGTGCTGCTGAAAGCCGAATTCCCTTGTGCCGTGGCCAACGCGAAGGCGGCTTACGACCTCGGGCTGGGCTTCATCGAGCGCGGCAACAACACCGAAACGGCCTATGAAGTGCCTGCCCAGAAATGGGTCGATCTGACGGATGCCGACGGCAGCTACGGCGTGACGATTCTCAACGACTGCAAATACGGCTGGGACAAGCCGGCGGACAACACGCTGCGCCTGACGCTGCTCCATACCCCTTCGACCGAGAAGCGCTATGCGCACCAGCGGACGCTCGATCACGGCGTACACCACTATACCTACTCGATCGTGGGACACACGGGCGCCCGCACGGAGGATGCGCTCGTGGCGGGCGAGGCGCTCAACATGCCGCTCGTGGCCTTCGTCGCGCCGAAACATGCGGGGCATCTGGGCCGCACCTTCTCGATGCTCGCTGCGTCGACCCCGCAGATCGGCGTGCGTGCGCTCAAAGCTGCCGAGGACGGCGACGGCTACATCGTGCGCTGCTACGAGACGACGGGCAATCCCGTCGAGGGGGCGCGCATCACCTTCCCGGCGGCGATCGTCTCGGCCGAGGAGTGCAACGGTATCGAGGAGCGCATCGGCGACGCCGCGTTCGAGGGGCGTTCGCTCGTGGTTTCGGCCGGAAAGTTCGCCCCCAAGACCTACCGCGTGCGGCTGGCCGAGCCGGCCGTGCGGTCGACGCTCGCGATCGACAACGCGCCCGTGAAGCTCGACTACGACATCACGGCCTACACCACCGACGAGTTCTTCACCTACTATACGATCGACAAGGCGCTGGGTTCGTTCGCCGCCGAGCTGATTCCCGCCACGGTCGAGTGCGACGGCGTGACCTTCGCCATGGGCGAAGCCAACACCGACGACGCCGTGCTCTGCAACGGCCAGACCGTCGCGCTGCCCGCCGACCGGACCTATACGAAGCTCTATGTGCTGGCGTCGGCCGTCGAAGAGCCGCGCACGGCCGAGTTCCGCGTGGGCGATCGCACCTACGAGGCCGAAGTGCCGCTATGGAAAGGTTTCTACGGCCAGTGGGGCTGGTACGGCAACAGCGAGGGCTTCATGCAGCGCGCCAAGATCGGGTATCTGGGTACGCACCGTCACCAGACCGACCTGGGCAACGTTCCCTACGGTTTCTCCTACATGTATCTGCTGACGTTCGACATTCCCGAAGGCGCGACTACGGTGACGCTGCCCAAGGACAAGAAGGTGCTGGTCTATGCGATGACGGCGTCGAACAACCCGATCGACGACGTGAAGCTGGCGAGCCGTACCTTCGTGCGTCCCGACGAACGATAGCGCGACAGTCTCCACCGACTCTTCTTCCAACATTTTTTCGTGAAAAGGCCGTTCCCGTCTGCGGGACGGCCTTTTTCGCGGCGGCGGGAGACCCTTCGCATCCGAAATCGCGGTCCGGTGAAAATTATCGCGCGCGATTGTTGTGAAATCCGCGAATTAATTCCTAACTTTGCAACCCCGCTGCGTGCGGGTAACGTACGAGTATTAACCATTTAACGAGCGATTGTATCGCAAACACTGTTTCCGTTATGGAAGAGAACAAAACTGTAGTCACGAACGAGAACTTCGACTGGAACGCGTTCGAGAACGATCTGGGCGTCTATTCCCAGCCTAAGGAGGAGATCGCCGCCGCTTACGACAAGACGCTGTCGAACGTCGCCGTCGGCGAGGTGGTCGAGGGCACGGTCATGAGCATCGGCAAGCGCGAGGTTGTCGTCAACATCGGCTACAAGAGCGAGGGCGTCATTCCCGTTTCCGAATTCCGCTACAACCCCGAACTGGCCGTAGGCGAGAAGGTCGAGGTCTACGTGGAGTCGGCCGAGGACAAGAACGGCCAGCTGTCGCTTTCGCACAAGAAGGCGCGTCAGCTCAAATCGTGGGATCGCGTCAACGAGGCGCTGGCCAACGACGAGATCATCAAGGGTTACATCAAGTGCCGCACGAAGGGCGGTATGATCGTCGACGTGTTCGGCATCGAGGCGTTCCTGCCCGGTTCGCAGATCGACGTGAAGCCCATTCGCGACTACGACGTATATGTAGACAAGACCATGGAGTTCAAGGTGGTGAAGATCAACCAGGAGTTCCGCAACGTGGTCGTTTCGCACAAGGCGCTCATCGAGGCCGAGTTGGAGGCTCAGAAGCAGATCATCATGTCGAAGCTCGAAAAGGGCCAGATCCTCGAAGGTACGGTCAAGAACATCACCTCCTACGGCGTGTTCATCGACCTGGGCGGCGTGGACGGCCTGATTCACATCACCGACCTGTCGTGGGGTCGTGTGAACCATCCCGAGGAGATCGTGCAGCTCGATCAGAAGCTCAAGGTCGTGATCCTCGACTTCGACGAGGCCAAGAAGCGTATCGCGCTGGGTCTCAAACAGCTCACCCCGCACCCGTGGGAGGCGCTCGATCCCGACCTCAAAGTCGGCGACAAGGTCAAGGGCAAGGTGGTCGTCATGGCCGATTACGGTGCGTTCGTCGAGATCGCTCCGGGCGTAGAGGGCCTGATCCACGTGTCGGAGATGTCGTGGAGCCAGCACCTGCGTTCGGCGCAGGAGTTCATGAAGGTCGGCGACGAGGTCGAGGCCGTCATCCTGACGCTCGACCGCGCAGAGCGCAAGATGTCGCTGGGCATCAAGCAGCTTACGACCGATCCGTGGGCCGATATCGAGCAGAAGTACCCTGTCGGCACGCGCTGCGTGGCCAAGGTGCGCAACTTCACCAACTTCGGCGTCTTCGTCGAAATCGAGGAGGGCATCGACGGTCTGGTGCATATCTCCGACCTGTCGTGGACCAAGAAGGTCAAGCATCCGGGCGAGTTCACCCAGATCGGCGCCGACTTGGAGGTCGTGGTGCTCGAAATCGACAAGGAGAACCGTCGCCTGTCGCTGGGTCACAAGCAGCTTGAGGAGAATCCGTGGAACGAGTTCGAGGGACAGTTCTCGATCGATTCGATCCACGAGGGAACCGTTACCGAATTGGTCGACAAGGGCGCGATCGTCTCGCTGACCGATTCGATCGAAGGCTTCTGCCCGATGAAACATCTCGTCAAGGAGGACGGCACGACGGCCAAGGTCGGCGAGAAGCTGCCCTTCAAGGTGCTCGAATTCTCGAAGGCCACCAAGCGCATCACGCTGTCGCACAGCCGTACGTTCGAAGATGCGAAGCGTGCCGAGTATGCTGCCGAGAAGGCCGAGAAGAAGGCTGCCGCCGATGCAAACAAGTCGGTGGTGAAGAAGATCAACGCTTCGGTCGAGAAGACCACGCTGGGCGACATCGCCGGTCTGGCCGAGCTGAAAGCGCAGATGGCTGCCAAGGAGGAAGAGGAGAAATAGCCCTTTTCCTGCCGGATTTAGGAGAACGCTCCCGACGGATAAGTCGGGGGCGTTTCTGTTTTATCCGCAGGCGGGCGATGCCGATCTTTACGGCAGGCTGACGCATCCTGTTTCTCGGACCGCGGTCGGCGAGGGGCTTCCCGGCGATTCGGCGCCGGCGGCAGGTAGTGCGCGAGCAGGGGCGCATTGCAGTCCGCCGCATGGGGCGGCGGCGAACTGCCCATCGCGGAGCGATGTCGCCGGGCGGACGGGGTTGTGCGCAAAGGCAGAGATCGAATGTGCGGAATGCCGTTCGTCTGCAATGTCCGGTCGGGTACGGGTAGGCGTTCGCGCGCAGGCACCGGCCGGTCGAGTGTCAAAATTCGTTATCGAAATGTCAAAATGTATATTTCACCCATGACGGAAAATGGCTAACTTGCGTTTCGAACGAAGCATGTAATTCCAAACTTTAAAACTATCGACCATGAAAAGATTTCTTCTGCTGTTTCTTGCGACGGTCGTCACGGCGTGGAGCGCTTCGGCGCAACTCTCCGTGTCGCAGCTTCGCACCGAGCATCTGACCGACCCCGTGGGGATCGGGGAGCGCCGTCCGCTGTTGAGCTGGGAGGTGAGCGATGCGTCGCGCCGCGGCGTGACGCAGAGCGCCTACGAGATCCGCGTCAAGTCCGGCGGGCGTACCGTCTGGCGGACGGGCAAAGTGGCTTCGGCGGAGTCGGCCGGCGTCTTTTACGACGGCACGCCGCTGACGTCGGATACCCGTTACACGTGGCAGGTGCGCGTGTGGGACGACCGCGGCAAGGCTTCGGCATGGAGCCGTCCGGCCTTCTGGCGTACGGGGCTGTTCGACGTCGGGGAGTGGCAGGCACGCTGGATCGAGCCGGCCGTGAGCGACGACCTCGCTGCGATGTTCCGCCGCACGTTCCGTGTGACGAAACCCGTGGCCGAGGCGACCGTCTATGTGACCGCCCACGGCATCTACGAGGCGAGCGTCAACGGGCACCGTGTGAGCGACGACCTTCTGACACCGGGCTGGACGGCCTACAAGAAGCGGCTGCAATATCAGGCTTACGACATCACGCCGCTGGTGGTCAGGGGCGACAATGCCATCGGCGTTACCGTGGCCAAGGGGTGGTGGTTGTCGAAACTGCCGTGGAGCCGCGAGTTCAACTACGGCGACAAGTACGGCCTGCTGGCGCAGATCGTTCTCCGCTACAAGGACGGTACGAAGGAGGTGATCGCTACCGACGACACGTGGCGCGCCTCGACGGGCGAAGTGAGCTACGGCAACCTCTACGACGGCGAGACGATCGATCTGAACCGGCGTCAGAAGGGGTGGGACACCCCGTCGTTCGACGATGCGTCGTGGGCGTCGGTGCAGGTGGCCGACACCTCGCTCGACAACCTGACGGCCAGCGTCAGCCCGGCCGTGCGGGTAATCGAAACCTTCAAACCCGTCAAGATCTTCACGACCCCGTCGGGAGCCCGCGTGATCGACTTCGGCCAGAACATATCGGGGCGCGAGCGCGTGCGTCTGCGCGGCCAGCGCGGCGACACGGTGCGCATCTACCACTCCGAGATTCTTGAAAAGGGCGAATTCTTCACCCGCAACCTGCGTAAGGCCAAGGCGTTGAGTACCTATATCCTTTCGGGGGAGGGCGAGGAGTGGCTCGCGCCCCGGTTCGCCTTCTACGGCTTCCGCTACATCAAGGTGGAGGGAATCGACGGCGAGCTGAACCCCGAGGATTTCGTCGCCGAGGCGATCAGTTCGGCGACGCCCGAGAACGGTACGTTCGTTTCGTCCGACTCGCTCATCAACCGGTTGCAGTCGAATATCAAGTGGGGGATGCTCGACAACTTCGTCGATATTCCGACCGACTGCCCGCAGCGCGACGAGCGTCTGGGCTGGACGGGCGACGCGCAGGTCTTCTTCCGCACGGCAACGTTCAACCGCGACGTGCAGACCTTCTTCAACAAGTGGATGGCCGACGTGGCCGCCGAGCAGTATGCCGACGGCGCGGTCAACGGCGTCTATCCCGTGACGCACCGCAGCCGTATTTCGGCCGGTTGGGGCGACGTGGCCACGATCATTCCGTGGCAGCACTACATGGCCTACGGCGACCTGCGGATGCTCGAACGCCAGTACCCCAGCATGAAGAAATGGGTGGACTACATCACCTCGCAGACCGAGAACGACTTGTGGAGCAAGGGGAACAGCTACGGCGACTGGGTATTTTTCAGTTATGCCGATGACAAGGACGGCCGGTCGGCGGTGACGATCCGACCCTTCATCCAGCAGTGCTTCTACGCCCATTCGCTCGATCTGGTGGTGCGCACGGCACGCCTGCTGGGCCGAACGGAGGATGCGGCGAAATACGAAGCGCTGCACAAGCGTGCGGTCGATGCCTTCCGCAACGAATACGTGACGCCCAACGGAATGCTCGTGTCGGATACGCAGACGGCCTACACGCTGGCGCTGATGTTCGACCTGCTGCCCGAGGCGCAGCGCGCCGGTGCGGCCAAACGTCTGGTCGATAACGTGAATCGTTACGGGCATATCACTACCGGCTTCCTCGGTACGCCCTATATCTGCGAAGTGTTGACCCGCTTCGGTTACGAGGACGTCGCCTACGAGCTGCTGCTCAACAAGAAGATACCTTCGTGGCTCTATCCCATTTCGATGGGTGCGACAACCATCTGGGAGCGTTGGAACAGTATGCTTCCCAACGGTATGGTCAACTCGAACAGCATGGTGTCGTTCAACCACTATGCCTACGGTGCGATCGGCGACTGGCTCTATCGTTGGGCCGCCGGTTTGCAGGAGGCTGCTCCGGGCTTCCGTGAAATCCGGATCAAACCCTACCTGAACGATCACTTCACTTCGATGAAGGCCGAGCAGCGGACGCCCTACGGGCTGGCGTCGAGCGGTTGGACGAAGGAGGGCGACGCGCTGACGCTGACGGTCGAGATTCCGGCCAACACCACTGCCGAGGTCTATGTCCCGTCGGCTGCTGCCGACAAGGTGACCGAGTCGGGCCGCGCACTCGACGGCCGCAGCGATCTGAAAGTTGCGGGCTGGGACGACGGCTATACGCTCGTGCGCCTCGGTTCGGGCCGTTACGAGTTCCGGTCGACGCTGAAATAAGGGATTCCCGACGATACGATGAGGGGTGGGGTACGATTGTGCTCCACCCCGTTCGTTTTGCAGTGCGATCGGGCAGGCCTCCGGCCTGCTAAATTGAGTATAGAGGAATTATATCGGAATAAATCATGGTTGCGCGGAGCGCACAACAGACTCCGCATTGCAAAAAATCGGGAAGAAGAACGGGCGAAGGCTGCGCCGTCGAAAACGCGGGCGCGAGCTCGTCCGCGTAGCGTTTTAGGCGCAAGC
>OGPR01000400.1_pt1 | contig 46707 bp, 29 predicted proteins | sample 1552981 | NCBI WGS metagenome assembly OGPR01 (sample SAMEA2580260, study PRJEB22360) | human gut metagenome | biome: human gut; feature: human-associated habitat; material: faeces | place: Denmark | collected 2008/2010 | reverse complement strand
GCAAGATAATAAATAAATGTATTACATTTGCCCCGTCAAAGGACGTAGTCCTACAAGAACTATGTTCTCATTTGCATGGCAAATGTATGACAGATGTTAGGAATCATACCATGAATGTAAAGAATCTATAAGTAAGGTGGTTATCACCTCCTTGGATCTTATTCATATAGTGACTATTATTATTAAACAAAAAACAATTAGTATGTTGAAAATTGCAAGACCAGTCAGCTTTTTGCTGTTGTCTGCTGCTTTATGTTCCTCAGGAACAGTGTTCGCAGCTAATGAGACAGCAACTCCTAAAGTTGGTATTTCTCAGCAACAGAAAAGTTTGAAAGGAACAGTTAATGATGTACTGGGCCCCGTAGCAGGTGCTTCAGTTGTCGTAAAAGGTACGACGAACGGTACGGTTACTGACATGGACGGTAACTTTGTTTTGGAAGTGAATAACGGTGATGTTCTTCAAATCTCTTTCATCGGTTATGTAACACAGGAAATCAAGTACACCGGACAAGCGACTTTGACTGTGAATCTGATGGAAGATACTCAGAAACTGGAAGAAGTCGTAGTTGTCGGTTACGGTACACAAAAGAAAGTGAACATGACCGGGGCTGTTGCACAGATTGACAGCAAAGCGTTAGAAAATCGCCCGGTTCAGAACGTTTCTACCGCATTGCAAGGTACTATGCCGGGTGTTCAGGTTACTTCCGGCGGTGGCCGTCCCGGACAGGATGGTGGTACGATTCGCGTGCGTGGTGTTGGTACATTAAACACGGCTGATCCTTATATTTTGGTGGATGGTATCGAAACTGGAACGATGAACTCGGTTGATCCGAACGATATCGAAAGTATTTCTGTATTGAAAGATGCTGCTTCTGCTGCGATCTATGGTTCGAAGGCGTCAAATGGTGTAATCTTGATTACGACAAAACGTGGTAAGACAGGTAAACCACGTATCTCTTATAATGGATATGTAGGTTTCCAGAAACCGACGGAAATGATTGACCGTATCAGCTCTTATGACTATGCGCGCTTGTATAGCCAGTCTATGATCGATGAAGGCTTGAATCCCCGTTTCAATGAAACTGATATTGAGAATTTCAGAAATGGTACTTCTCCTAACACGGATTGGTATGATGAAGCCTATAGAACCGGTGTACAGCATTCTCATAATGTAAGTGTGAGCGGTGGTACGGAAAATGCGAAGTATATGGGATCTGTCGGCTATTTGGGACAGACCGGTATTTTACCGAATGCGGACAGACAGCAATTTAATGCTCGTACAAATTTGGATCTGAAGCTGAATTCCAGATTGACGGTTCGTTTGAATTTGGCATATATCAAGAATGACTATTCCGACCCAATTTCTTCTTATGCATCTGGCATAAGTGAAACTGGTGATCCGAATAGTGCTGCCAGCTCTGATCAGATTATCCGTCAGTTGAACCGTATTGCTCCGTGGATTGTAGGTCGTGCTGAAGACGGTACTTATGGTACTATTGGAGATGGTAACCCACTTGCGTGGTTGGATGTTAACCAAACTGTTGACCGTAAAAATCAGAATTTCTCTGGTACCCTGTCTGCCGATTATAAAATCATCGACGGTTTAGTTGCAACAGTGACGGGTTCTTATGTTAACAATCAACAACACTATCGTGCATTTCAAAAATATATTCAGTACAATCCGAATAAGGAAACAGAACCGAATCGTTTGGAAGAACGTTTTACCGGTTGGCATCGTGCAAACTTTGATGCATTGTTGAATTTTGACAGACAATTCGGTGAACACGGTTTGAAAGCAATGGCAGGTTGGCATACGGAAAAGTATGACTACACCTATAACCAGCAGTTCCGTAAGAATTTCCCGACTAATGATCTGACCGATATCGCGGCTGGAGATGCTGCTACTCAGAAGAACAATGGCTATACACGTGAGTTGGCGATGATTTCTTGGTTCGGACGTATTAACTATGATTATGCCGGCAAATATTTGTTGGAAGGTAATATCCGTTCTGATGCTTCTTCCCGTTTTGCTGATGGTAATCGTTGGGGATATTTCCCTTCTTTCTCTGCTGCATGGCGTATTAGTGAAGAAGGTTTCATGGAAAATACGAAAGATTGGTTGAACAACTTGAAGATTCGCGGATCATGGGGGTTACTGGGTAATCAAGATGCATTGACTGATTATTATCCTTGGATGAATACCTATAATCTAGATGCAAGTTATCCGTTAGGAGGTGCTTTGCAGTCGGGGTATTATCAGAAAGCATATAAGCTGTCTTCTATCTCTTGGGAAAAATCTCGTACATGGGGACTTGGTTTTGATGCGACAGTCAATAACAAGATCAATGTGACATTTGACTACTATGACCGTAGGACAACAGGTATTATCATGGATGTTCCGGTTCCGGCAGAATTTGGTTTGGATGCTTATAAAGATAATGTAGGTGAAATGTCCAATCGAGGTGTTGAAGTGATTCTGAGCTACAACAACAAATGGGGGGATTGGTCGTTTGGTGCAACCGGAAACTTCTCGTACAACAAAAACGAATTATTGGATTTAGGTTTGAGTCCGGATGCCGGAGGTGTAACGGCTGATCCGAACAATGGCAATAAGGTTCGTAAGATTGGTGAAGCGCTGAACACATATCGTGTTTATAAAGCAGATGGTTTCTTTGAATCGGATGAAGCAGCTCAGGCTTGGATGGATAAATATTCCACACAGGCAGGTTATCCGTTTGGAACTAAAAAGTTCAAGGGAGGTGATCTGATCTATCAGGATGCAAACGGTGATGGTAAAATGACGGCTGATGACCGCGTCCTTGCAGGTTCTTCAGATCCTAAATTTACGTTTGGTTTGAATCTGAATGCTGCTTATAAAGGCTTCGACTTATCCATGTTGTTTACGGGCGCGGCTGGCGTGCATCGTTTGATCAACCAGGAAGTAACAGGCTATTTCGGTGGCGATGACTCACATCCGGCAACTGTATGGTTGGATGCTTGGACACCGGAAAACAAAGATGCAACGATGCCACGTGTGGCTTATGATGTAACATCTCCGAGTCTGTCATCTAATGTCGTGTCTACATTCTGGTTGCAGAATTCCAGCTATTTGCGTATGAAGAACCTGCAATTCGGTTATACACTTCCGAAGAATGTGATCAAATCGGTTGGAATTGAAAACGTACGTTTCTACTACTCTGTAGAAAACCTGTTTACTATCCATAATATGCTTGTCAATGTGGATCCGGAAATCGGAGATGAACGCGGTTCCAGTTTCCCGTTAACTCAGACACATGCTTTTGGTGTGAATGTGACATTCTGATAAGAACGATTGTTTAAGATTAAAATTAAAGAATAAAATATGAAACGTGTATTAGTATATATGCTGGCCGGGATGGCATTGGTCGGGACTTCCTGTTCGGACTTTTTGGATACGATTCCCCATGACGCACTGTCTCCCAGCACAACTTGGCAAACAGAAAAGGATGCTGAAAAGTTTTTGATTGGTTGTTATGACGGTTGGGCTGATGAAACGGGTATTCTGTATTGGGATTGTGCTTCCGATTTCGGTTTCAATTTCCATGTCCATGAAAATTATCGGAATATCGGAAATGGTAGTATGACTGCCAGCAACGCAGTTGCAGATTATTATAAATTTGGAATGATCCGTCGTTGTAACGATTTCTTGACCAATATCCAAAATATTGAATTTGCGGATGCAAAGAAGAAAGACAATATGATTGGTCAGGTGAAAACGATCCGGGCTTATACTTATTTCAATATGAACTGGCAGTATGGCGGTGTACCTATTATCGATTCTTATGAAACAGCTGAAGAAGCACAAGTTCCCCGCAATACGGAAGAAGAGGTGAAAAAGTATATCTACGACGAGTTGGATGCTGCTATCCCGATGTTAGATGATGCTCCTGCCGCAAGTGGTTATATTGCCAAAGGTACGGCTTTGGCTATCAAGATGCGTTCAGCCCTTTATTATGCCGACTATCAGCGTGCGAAAGAGGCTGCAAAAGCTATTATGGATTTAGGACAGTATGAACTGGATCCGAGCTTTGAAAATATATTTATGGTGAGCGGACAGAATTCGAAAGAAATCATAGCTGCTGTGCAACATGATGAAAATCTGTATTCAAATTGGATGATCGCCACGATGTATAACAATTCGGATGCAGGTTGGTCTTCTATGGTTCCATCCAAAAATCTGATTGATGCGTATGAAATGAGTAATGGTTTGACAAAAGAAGAGGCTGGTAGTGGTTACGATCCTGTTCATCCTTTTGCAAATCGTGACCCGCGTATGGCAATGACGGTTCTTTATCCGGGTATGGATTGGGTTAATTATAAGGGAGAAGAAACGATCATTAACACATTGGATAAGGAGGTGAATGGTAAAACGAATCCGGATCATCCGGGTACGGCCAACAACTCTTCGAAGACGGGTTTGACTTGGGCTAAATATTTGGCTCCGATGTCTCAATATGGAGATGTTTGGTCTTCGAATGCGCAGACGATCATTTTCCGGTATGCAGAAGTATTATTGACATATGTGGAAGCTGAGAACGAATTGAACGGCCCGTCTGCTGAAATATACGATATGTTGGATCAGATTCGTACGCGTGTAGGTATGCCGAAAGTAGATCAGAGTAAATATGGTACTAAAGAAACATTGCGTGAATTGATTCGTCGCGAACGTTCTATCGAGTTAGCTGGTGAAGGCCTTCGTCGTGCCGATATTCTTCGTTGGAAAGATGCAAGTGGCAAGATGGTTGCTGAAACGGTATTGAATGCTCCTTTGGAAAGCTTCACCGGAACGATCAATTATGATGAAAAAGATCCGTACAAACGTGCAGTCATAAGTGGTGTCGAATTAGTTGAAAACCGTTCGTTCGCTCCTCATAACCGGTATTTACCGATCAAGCAGGATGCACTTGATAAAAACAAGCTATTGAAACAGAATGACGGTTATTAATAAGAACTGATATATTTATCATGTTTTAAGAGGGATATATTGGATCATTTCCAATATATCCCTTTCCTTTGTACAGAAAAACACTAACATAGCATGAAGCATTATCGAATTTTCTCTTTTATCTTGTTGTTCATTTGTGCTGCATTCGGACAAAGTTGCAGTATCTCCTCTTCCGGCCGGGAAGTCCTGGACATGAATACCGACTGGGCTTTTTATCGGGGGGATGTGGTGGAAGGGAGCCGGACGGATCTGGATGATTCAGGATGGATACCTGTCGCACTACCCCATATCATGCAACTGGAAATGAAACATTGCGGCGGGAACTCCATTTATGACGGGATCGGTTGGTCTCGCCGTTATTTCAAACTGCCTGCGAAGTATAAGGATAAACGGATTGTCGTCTCTTTTGAAGGAGTGATGACGAATTGCGATGTTTATCTGAACGGCCAAAAAGTGACGGAGCATCATGGTGGTTATATGGGATTTGTCGCAGACCTTACGGACCGTATCGATTGGAACGGTAATAATGTGCTGGCTGTCCGGGTCTCTGCCGAGCCGGACCCGCTGACACCTCCGGGAAAGCCGCAGGACAAAATGGATTTCTATTATTATAGTGGGATTTATCGGGATGTCCGGATGGTGATTACGGACAAAGTATATATCACCGACCCGTTGCAGGAAGATATTGTTGCCGGTGGAGGTCAGTTTGTGACGTATCCCGAAGTGACAAAAGACAAGGCGAGGGCACATCTTGCGACTCATGTCCGGAATTTGACGGATAAAGATCAGACATTGTCTGTTTTCTCGCAACTGGTCGATTCGGCTGGCCACGTTATTGCTGAGGCTGAAACACCGGTCACCTTGCACAAGCAATCGGACAGAACGGTGGAGCAGGACCTCTTTGTTAACCAGCCTGCTTTATGGCATCCTTATACGCCTAATCTCTATACCTTGCGTACGCAATTATTATCGGAAGATAAAGTGCTCGACGAAACCACCCGGAAAATCGGTATTCGTACGATCCGGTACACGGCCGAGGAAGGATTCTTTATCAATGGTGAAAAACTGTATATGCGCGGAGCCAACCGTCACCAGGCTTTTGCCAATGTTGGGGATGCGGCTTCCAACTCAATGCAGGTACGGGATGTGATCGACCTGAAACGGGGTGGTTATAATGCGGTTCGCGCCGCCCATTATCCGAATGATCCGGCTTTCTTGGAGGCGTGTGACCGGTATGGGCTGTTAGTGGTGGAGTGTATTCCCGGATGGCAGTTCTATAATCCGGATTCAATCTTTATTGAACGTTTGTATGAAATCGGACGCCAGATGATCCGCCGTGACCGGAATCATCCTTCTGTTGTCCTTTGGGAAACGGCTTTGAACGAATCCCGTTATCCGGTCTCTTTGGCAAAAGAGATTTTCGAACTGTCTCATGCCGAATATCCGGGCGATCAGATGTACACGGCAGGTGATTACTTCGGGCATGCGGAAATGGAGCCCTATTATGATGTCTTTTATAAACAGGTTTCCAAATTCCCGAAAGACGGGGATGTGATGAGTAATTATCCGGAAGATTTTATAGTAGTCAAGCCGTTGTTTACCCGCGAATGGGGAGATGGCGTGGGCGAAAAGCCACGTGTCAGCTTGAAAGAAAGCGAGGAAGAACAGATGCGCCAGTGCCGCAGCCGTATCGAGCAGTTGAATGGTAAAGGCTATTTTGACTGGTGCATGCTGGATGCCAATCCACATATGGGTGGACATTTCGTTTGGAGCTACAATGACTATGCACGGGGCAGCCAGGATGAAACGATGTATAGCGGTGTGGTGGATATCAACCGGTATCCGAAATTCAGCTACTTCATGTTGCAGAGTATGAGGGACAAAGCAGTTTCACAACCCGGATTGTATGAAGGGCCGATGGTCTTTATCGCTTCCTATAATGCTTCGGGAGATTTCGCCTCGTCTACAACAGATATAACGGTTTTTTCCAACTGCGACGAAGTCCGTCTTTATCGTAATGAGAAGTTGATCGGAACTCAGACACGGGAAGAACGGACACCTCTGTTTCGTTCGATTGTCGAGAAAGGCGGCAGTCCAATGTTCGTCTTTAATGCCGGGGAATATGAAACTGGAACGTTAAAGGCGGAAGCGCTGGTTGACGGAAAGATTGTGGCAACCCACAGTGTGAGCACTCCGGGAAAAGCCGATCGTCTGGTTGTGGACATTAAGACGGATGGCATTGTTCCTGTTGCCGACGGCTCGGATATGATTCCTGTCTACTTTAAGGTCTGTGACAAGAACGGTTCTTTGATCTACAACTCTGGACAGGAAATCCGGATTCTGGTGTCTGGTGAAGGAGTGCTGGTCGGAGATACGATCAGCCGTATCGGTATCAATCCTCAGAAGGTGGAAGGTGGCGTTGGTTTCGCATTTGTCCGCACGACGAAGAAAGCCGGTAAGATTACGGTGAAAGCGACAGCAGAGGGTTTGTTCGCCGGTGAAGCGGAAATCAGCACGAAGCCGTTTGAAGGGAAGTCTCTGCCTGATGGAAAACATGCTCTGTTTACGGGGAAAGAGGAAGACAATGTTGTGGTAAAACCTTCTTCCTGGCAGAAGCGTATCTTGGAGAAACCTCGCCTGAAAATCGCGTCGGTTCAGGTTGGAAGCAGCCAGGACGGGTATCCTGCTTCCAATATAATCGACAATGACGATCATACTTGGTGGATTGCCGGAGAAGACCGGTTGCCACAGGTAGTCACTTTGATGCTGGACCGTCCGACATACGTGGCTGCCAGCCGTATCCTTTTCCAGAAAGACAGTTCTTCCTATAAGCATAAGGTAGAGACTTCTGAGGATGGCGAACGGTGGGAACTCTTGTATGAGCGTGAATGTACGGGCTGGGAATTTAAGCCGATGACGGTTGACCGGGAAGTGAAATATCTCCGCTTGACAATCGAGAATGTTTCCGAAGGGCGTGCCGGCCTGGGGGAAATCTCGCTCTATTAATATATTATATAATGTATAACGCGTCTAATCTGAATAGCATGAAAAGAATAGTATATATGTTGGCAGTCCTGTTCTACGGGACAAGCCTTTTTGCACAAGACAAGCCGTTCGACATTGAGCATGCGCCGGCTCCTTTGTTCCGTTGTCCTATCTATGACGGCCCTACCGACCCGACGCTCGAATGGAACACGGAGCGGCAGGAATGGTGGATGTTCTACACGCAACGCCGTGCCAATGTCCCTAACTTGCAGGAAGTGGCCTGTGTATATGGCAGTAAAGTCGGGATCGCGGCAACCAAGAACAACGGTAAAAACTGGTATTATGTCGGGACAGCGAACCTGCCGGAACCCATGCAAGGACAGAGCACTTTCTGGGCTCCCGATGTGTTCAAGCATAAGGACACTTATTACATGATCGTGACCTTTATCCCCGGTATTCATCCTTTCTGGGGAGGTGATGCCCGGCTTGTCTTTTACAAAAGCAAGGATCTGATGAACTGGGATCTGGTAGAGGAAATAGAAGGTACACATGGTTGTATCGACGCTTCGGCGTTTCAGATGCCGGACGGAACATGGAAGATGTGGTACAAGACTCCCGATTCCAAGACGAATACGGGTGTGAGCAAGGATTTGACGACTTGGAAGGTAACCGGCAAATGTGAGATTGACGATGTCCCGCATGAGGGGCCGATCGTCTTTTATTGGAAAAATAAATACTGGAACATCATCGACGAATGTAATCTGGGATATGTCGGCTTGCACTGTTACGAATCGGACGATGCGACTAACTGGACCTATAATTCGACAATCCTGAACAAACCGGGCCTCCGTCCGGACGATTTCGACCAGGGAAGGCATTGCGATGTCGTTGTGATCGGAGACCGTGCTTTTATTTTCTATTTCACCCATCCGGGACGGACGTATGAAATGGACGGTATGGAAGTGGAAGAAAATACTTGGAACTATCATCGTGCCTCTATCCAGATAGCCGAATTGGAATATGTGGATGGAAAGATTGTTTGCGACCGGGATAAGTATGCAAAGAAAGTCCCGTCACCTATCGAGCGGAAGAAGAAGTAAACGGGAATAAAAAGATGTATAAAATGAAAATAGATCGTTTGTTTGTTGTTTCTTTAGGGGCAATCACCGGATTGGCTTCTTGCTCGTCCGGCCAGGAGGAAGAGGCGCAAAGACCGAATATCCTGATCCTGCTCGCGGATGATGCCGGATATGCGGATTTTGGATTTATGGGGGCGACGGATATCCAGACACCTAACATCGACCGCCTGGCAGCCGAAGGGTGTATCTTTACGGATGCCCATGTGGCGGCGACGGTGAGCAGCCCTTCGCGATCCATGATGCTGACGGGCCGCTACGGACAACGCTACGGATATGAATGTAACCTGGATAAGCCGGGAGATGGCCTTCCTGACGATGAAGAATTGCTTCCGGCTTTGTTGAAACGGTATGACTACCGTACGGGCTGTATCGGAAAATGGCATTTGGGCTCCGAACCCTCCCAGCGTCCGAATGCGAAAGGCTTCGATACGTTCTACGGGCTTTTGGCCGGCCATCGTTCTTATTTCTATAATCCTGAAACCAGTGACAAGGATGGCAGCCTGCAACAATACCAGTACAACGGGCGGAAACTGTCTTTCGACGGTTACTTCACTGATGAACTGGCTTCTAAGGCACAGCTGTTTGTTACGGAGAGCGAGCAGCCCTTTATGCTGTATATGTCCTTTACCGCTCCCCATTCTCCCAATGAAGCGATGGAAGAAGATTTGGCGCGTTTCGAAGGACAGCCCCGCCAGAAGTATGCGGCTATGATGTATGCGCTGGATCGTGGTGTCGGCAAGATTGTGGACGAACTGAAAGCGGCGGGCAAGTTCGACAATACGATTATATTCTTTTTGAGCGACAATGGCGGTTCCACGACCAACCAGTCCTCCAACCTTCCGCTGAAAGGGTTCAAGGGAAATAAGTTCGAAGGCGGACAACGGGTTCCGTTCTTTGTCGTTTGGGGCGATCGTTTCAAGCGGGACCAACGTTTCACCGGGCTGACTTCTTCGCTGGACATTTTTGCCACAGTGGTGGATGCGTTGGACATTCCGGAAGAAGGATTGCACAAGCCGATCGACGGTGTCTCCCTGTTGCCGTATCTTTCTGGGGAAAAAAGCGGTAATCCGCATGAAGCCTTATTCTGGCGTAAGATGGATACACGGGCCATTCGTTCCGGTTCGTACAAGTTGATCATTACTCGTGGTGTCGATTCCGTCCTGTATAATATGGATCAGGACGTGGAAGAGATGCACGATCTTTTATCTTCCGAGCCGGAGAAAGCACGGGAACTCATGGAGCAGTTGAGCGAATGGGAGCAGGCCTGTTGCAAAGATCCCCTTTGGATAGAAGAGGGTTGGGCCGAAATCACAAACGGCCTGCATGAACGTTTGATGAAAAACAAGATAAGGACGGCACAGGATCTTTGATAAAAAAGCCTCGGCATAAAGTCGAGGCTTTTTTTATGGATAAATTGTATCTTTGCAGCCATAAAAGAGAAAGAATATGATTTCTGTTGAAGGACTTACAGTTGAGTTTGGCGGGTTTACGCTTTTTGATGATGTTTCGTTTGTGGTAAATAAGAAGGATCGTATCGCACTGGTGGGAAAGAACGGTGCGGGAAAATCGACGATGCTGAAAATATTTGCCGGCTTGCAGTCTCCTACCTCCGGGACGGTCAGCGTACCGAAGGAGACGACGATCGGTTATCTTCCCCAGCAGATGAAGCTGGCGGATACACAGACGGTACGCGAAGAGGCGGAACATGCCTTCGAGCATATCCATGAGATGGAAAAGGAGATAGAACGGCTGAACCAGCAACTGGCCGAGCGGACAGATTATGAAACGGAATCGTATCAGAACCTCATAGACCGTGTCACGCATCTGACGGAACATTTCCAGATGATGGGCGGAAACAATTACCATGCCGAGTTGGAACGGACGTTGATCGGCTTGGGATTTAGCCGTGAGGATTTCGACCGGCCGACCTCCGAGTTCAGCGGGGGATGGCGCATGCGTATCGAGCTTGCCAAGCTCCTGCTCCGCAAGCCGGATGTCCTGCTGCTGGACGAGCCGACCAACCATTTGGATATAGAGTCCATCCAATGGCTTGAAAACTTCATTGCGACACGTGCCAATGCGGTGATCCTTGTTTCACATGACCGGGCGTTTATCGATAATACGACTTTCCGGACGATAGAGATAGAGCTTGGGAAGATTTATGACTATAAGGTAAAATACTCCGAATATGTGGAATTGCGTAAAGAGCGCCGCGAACAACAACTTCGTGCCTTTGAAAACCAGCAGAAGAAATTGGCCGATACGGAAGCTTTCATCGAGCGTTTCCGCTATAAAGCGACCAAGTCCGTGCAGGTGCAATCCCGTATCAAACAATTGGAAAAGGTTGAACGCATAGAGGTGGACGAAGTGGATACGGCTATGCTGAGCCTGAAATTCCCTCCGGCTCCCCGTTCCGGTTCCTATCCGGTGATTGCGGAAGATGTGGCCAAGCGCTATGGCGACCATCTGATTTTCGAGCATGCCACTTTCACTATTAACCGCGGAGACAAAGTCGCTTTTGTCGGCAAGAACGGTGAAGGTAAGTCCACGCTGGTTAAATGCATAATGGGAGAGATCACCGATTTTACAGGAAAGCTTCAGTTGGGGCATAATGTGAAGATCGGCTATTTTGCACAGAACCAGGCACAGTTGCTGGATGAGAATATGACCGTTTTCGATACGGTGGATTACGTGGCACAGGGGGACATCCGTCTGAAGATACGGGACATATTGGGGGCTTTCATGTTCGGTGGAGAAGCGTCGGACAAGAAAGTGAAGGTATTGTCTGGTGGAGAAAAGACCCGTCTGGCCATGATCCGGCTGTTGTTGGAACCGGTGAACCTGTTGATCCTCGACGAACCGACCAACCATTTGGACATGCGTTCGAAAGATGTGCTGAAAGATGCTTTGAAAGAGTTTGACGGTACGGTTATCGTCGTCTCGCACGACCGTGAATTCCTGGATGGACTGGTAGACAAGGTTTATGAATTCGGAAATAAACGGGTGATCGAACATTTGGGAGGTATTTATGATTTCCTGGAACATAAGAAGATGGATAGTTTGTGCGAATTGGAACGTTCCACCCAAACGACAACCTCTATGGAAAGAAACGCTTCGGAGCCGACCCGAAACAAGCTCTCTTATGAAGCCCGCAAGGAACAAAGCAAGGCAATCAAGAAAGTTGAAAAAGCGATAGCCGAATCCGAAAAGAAAATAACGGAACTCGAAAACTCCATTGCTGCTATCGAGGCCAAGCTCGCCACTCCCGAAGGGGCGGCGGATGTTTCCTTATATACCGAATATTCCGAATTGAAGAAGAAACTTTCCGACACGATGGATCTCTGGACGGAACAGACCCTCGAACTGGAAGAACTGAATGCAGCCAATAGTTAGCAGTCGATTCTTGGTAGATACGAATCATAAATGATGATTTGCAGTCCTGCTATTTAAGCATGGATTGCGCGGATTTCCGATCCTGCTAAAATAAGGATACTGTAATTATAACTAATAAACAAATACACAGATATTTACTGCCATTACTACCATTCTTTTACTTTTCGCCCTTAGTCGAAAAGGCTTTTGACAAGTGTCGAAAGGGCTTTTGACCAAGGGCGAAAAGATCTTCGACCAAGGGCAAAAGGTCAATGATTGGGCTGTTTGACAATAGAAGCATGGCTATTGTCACTTAAATAAAACCTTCCTGGACCGACTTGCTCTCTCTGTTTTGAAAAAGTAAATATTAACGCTTGGTTTTTAACCCTCTTTAGAAAATCTTCCTACCTTTGCCTACTTAAAACTAAAAAACACAAACTTAATTCTTGCGCTATGTTAACTCAGATTATAAATGGCAAGATCCTTACCCCACAGGGCTGGTTGAAAGACGGTTCTGTTCTGATAAGCGATAACAAGATTTTGGAAGTGACTAACTGCGATCTGGCAGTGGTAGGAGCCACTTTGATAGACGCTAAAGGCATGTATATCGTGCCGGGCGGAGTAGAAATTCATGTTCACGGCGGTGGAGGCCGTGACTTTATGGAAGGTACCGAAGAAGCGTTCCGGGCAGCGGTAGCCGCTCACATGCAGCATGGTACGACCAGTATTTTCCCCACATTGTCATCCTCGACCATCCCGATGATCCGCGAAGCAGCTGCAACGACTGAAAAGTTGATGGCGGAAAAAGACAGTCCTGTCCTGGGGCTTCATCTGGAAGGGCATTACTTCAACATGAAGATGGCCGGCGGGCAGTTGCCGGAAAATATCAAGAATCCGGATCCGGAAGAATACATTCCCCTGTTGGAAGAGACACATTGCATCAAACGTTGGGATGCCGCTCCCGAATTGCCGGGTGCCATGCAGTTCGGTAAATACGTCACCTCGAAAGGTGTGTTGGCATCTGTCGGTCATACGCAAGCCGAATACGAGGATATTCAGACTGCCTACGAAGCCGGATATACCCATGCCACGCACTTCTACAATGCGATGCCCGGTTTCCACAAACGTCGTGAATATAAATATGAAGGTACGGTCGAGAGTATTTATCTGATCGACGACATGACGGTCGAGGTGGTTGCCGACGGTATCCATGTGCCTCCGACGATCCTTCGTCTGGTCTATAAGATCAAAGGCGTGGAACGTACTTGTCTGATCACCGATGCGCTGGCTTGCGCCGCAAGTGACAGCCAGACGGCGTTTGACCCGCGTGTGATCATCGAAGACGGTGTTTGCAAGCTGGCCGACCGTTCAGCTCTTGCCGGCAGCATTGCGACTATGGACCGCCTGATCCGTACGATGGTTCAGAAAGCCGAGATCCCGTTGGAAGATGCCGTTCGCATGGCTTCCGAAACTCCGGCACGCATCATGGGTGTTTACGACCGTAAGGGGTCTTTGCAGCGAGGTAAGGATGCGGACATCCAGATTCTGGATAAGGACTTGAATGTCCGTGCTGTCTGGGCGATGGGTAAATTAGTGGAAGGAACGAATAAACTGTTTTGATTTATGCTGACACAAATAATAAATGGCCAGATCCTTACCCCTCAGGGATGGTTGAAGGATGGCTCCGTATTGATTAGCGATGGAAAGATTCTGGAAGTGACGAACAGCGACCTGGCTGTTATCGGCGCCAAGGTGGTGGATGCCAAGGGTATGTATATCATTCCCGGTTTCGTAGCCATGAACGTGCATGGCGGAGGCGGCCATGATTTTAAGGAATGTACGGAAGAAGCCTTCCATAGTGCTATTGCCGCCCATATGAAACACGGTGCGACTACTATTTTTCCCACTTTGTCGTCTTCTCCTAAAGAATCGATCTGCAAGGCAGTCTCCATTTGTGAGAAGCTGATGGCGGAAAAGGACGGTCCCGTATTGGGACTTCATGTGGAAGGACCGTATCTGAATGCCAAGATGGCCGGTAACCTTTATGATGTGAAAAATCCGGATAAGGAAGAATATATGTCTATCCTGGAAAGTACGAACTGTATTAAGCGTTGGGATGCCAGTCCTGAATTGCCGGGTGCGCATGATTTCGCCTGTTATCTCAGGTCGAAAGGTATTCTGGCTGCCATTACGCATACGGAAGCCGAATTCGAGGATATCAAAGAAGCCTATGCGGCAGGTTTTACCCATGCGGCACAGTTCTACAACGCAATGCCCGGTTTCCACAAGCGTCGTGAATATAAATACGAAGGAACGGTGGAAAGTGTTTTCCTGATGGATGATATGACGGTGGAAGTAATTGCCGACGGTAAACATTTGCCTTCTACGATTCTTCGCTTGGTGTATAAGCTGAAAGGTGTGGAACGCACGTGTCTGGTAACCGATGCGTTGTCTTATGCTGCAAGCGATGTGAAACCGGACGAAGGCTCACGTATTATCATTGAAGATGGTGTTTGCAAGTTGGCCGACCATTCTTCGCTTGCCGGAAGTATCGCTACGATGGATGTGCTGGTCCGTACGATGGTTCAAAAAGCCAATATCCCATTGGCCGATGCCGTTCGCATGGCTTCCGAAACTCCGGCACGCCTGATGGGGGTATCCGACCGTACGGGTACGTTGCAGCGCGGAAAAGATGCCGACATCATCATCCTGGACCGTAACTTGACTGTCCGTGCCGTTTGGTCGATGGGAAACCTGGTTCCGGCTGCCAATACGCTGTTTTAAGAAGATTAGAACTGATAAAGAATGAAGAACAGGTTTGTGGATGACGCGGATAAAACGGATTGGAATTATTTTATCCGTTAAGATCCGTCCGATCCGTGTCATCCGTGAACCTGGTTCTTAAATGATACATTTGATTCATCTCTGCCAAAATCCGTAATATCAATATTTCCTATAACCGTATTGATTTTTTAAATGCTCTGTAAAGCTAAGTTCGTTTATTTATTAGTATATTTGTGATTCAAGTTATGATATAATATACTAAATCGAGAATTAAACATGAAAACAGACCTTAGTTCGCAGATTACCCTGACGCGAATACCGCAGCGGTATTATCGTCCGGAGAATGCTTTTGAGCATTCAGTTTTGACCCGTCTGGAAAAGATCCCGACAAACATCTACGAATCGGCCGATGAAGGTTCGTTTGCCATCGCTAAGGAGATTGCAGACCAGATTCGCAAGAAACAGGAAATCGGTGAAAACTTTGTGATGGCTATTCCCGGAGGCCGTTCTCCGCTGAGCGTATATAAAGAATTGATCCGTATGCATAAGGAAGAACAACTGAGCTTCCGCAACGTGGTTGTCTTTGTTGAATATGAATTCTTCCCGCTTGTCTCTCCTTCCGCCGGCAACGTGGCACAGTTGAAAGAGGCTTTGCTGGACCATATCGATATTGCCCCTGAGAATGTTTATGCTCCCGATGGATGCATGCCGAAAGATGCCATCATCGATTTCTGCCGGATGTACGAAGAAAACATCCAGAAGGCAGGTGGTTTGGATTATATCCTGTTAGGTGTGGGACATGCGAGCAACATTATGTTTAACGGTGTAGGTGCGACGCTGAGTTCGCGTACCCGTCTGGTTCTGTTGGAAGGAACTGCCCGTAAGGAAGCTTCCCGTACGTTCCCGTCACTGGACAATGTGCCTGCGGGAGTCATCACGATGGGGATCGCTACCATGATGAAAGCCCGTAATGTGATCCTGATGGCGTGGGGTGAAGATAAGGCGAAGATCATCGCCAAAACGGTGGAAGGCAAAGTGAGTGACGCTGTTCCCTCTTCTTACCTCCAGAATCATACGAATGCGAAAGTCGTAGTCGATCTGTCTGCCGCGTATGATCTGACACGTATCAGTCATCCTTGGCTGGTTACCAATTGCGAGTGGGATAACAAGCTGATCCGTCGCGCAATCGTTTGGTTGTGCCAGTTGACAGGCAAACCGATCTTGAAACTGACAAACAAGGATTATAGCGAAAACGGCCTGGGTGAGCTGCTCGCCCTGTACGGTTCGGCCTATAATGTGAATATCCGGGTATTCAACGATATCCAGCACACGATTACCGGATGGCCGGGCGGCAAGCCGAATGCCGATGATTCAAACCGTCCCGAACGTGCAACTCCGTATCCGAAGAAAGTGATTATCTTCAGTCCGCATCCGGATGACGATGTAATTTCGATGGGCGGTACATTCCATCGTTTGTGTGAACAGCATCACGATGTACATGTCGCTTACGAAACTTCCGGCAATATTGCCGTAGGGGATGAAGAGGTAATCCGCTATTGCGAATATCTGCGCGACGTTTGTGCCAAATATACGGAAGACGAAACGGTTAAGAAGAAAGCCGAAGAAATCATCCATTTCCTCCGTTATGAAAAGGTGGAAGGTGAAGCTGAAAAACGCGATGTCCTCTTTATGAAAGGCACGATCCGCCGGGAAGAAGCCCGTGCAGGTGCCCGTTACAGCGGGATCAAGAGTGACGATCATATCCACTTCCTCGACTTGCCTTTCTATGAAACAGGGCTGGTGAAGAAGAACGACTTGAGCGAAGCGGATATTGCCATCGTGAAGAAGTTGCTGACGGATGTGAAACCTGATGAGATGTTTGTCGCCGGTGACCTTGCCGATCCGCATGGAACTCATCGTGTATGTCTGAATGCCGTTCTGGCAGCTATCGACGAGCTGAAGGATGAAGAATGGCTGAAGAACTGCCGCATCTGGATGTACCGCGGGGCTTGGGCCGAATGGGAAATGGACCATGTGGAAATGGCTGTTCCTATCTCTCCCGAAGAATTGCGGCATAAGAGAAATGCGATCCTGAAACACCAGTCTCAGGCTGAAAGTGCACCGTTCCTCGGAGACGACGAACGTTTGTTCTGGCAGCGTGCCGAAGACCGTAACCGTGCTACTGCCGAACTGTATCATCAGTTAGGCCTTGCATCTTATGAAGCGATGGAAGCATTCGTACAATATGTTCCGGTTCGATAAGTAAACCGGATTGTTATAAAAAAGAGAGGGCGGACCGATCATCGGTCCGCCCTTCCTTGTTGTTTAATATATATATGAATTAGTAAGTGGTTCCCTGGAAAACGTTGGAGTCTGAATAGGGAAGCAATGTTCCGTTCATTGTCAGGTTGTTTCCTGAGAAGTTCGGGTCTACGGTAACCATTGCATTATTGGTCCCGCTGTATAATACCAGGTTTACGGTTGCAGAGATAAAGATACCTTGTACGCTCATGGACAGATACACGTTTCCGTTGTTTTCTTGTTTGACCTGTACATTGGATGCCGAGCCTTGTACGGTGATGCCGCCTAATCCGTTAGGACCGGGGTAAGGAGAGTTGGATGCGATCTGAACCATGGCCTGTCCGTCATTCAACGAAACGAAGTTAGTGTTTGAGTTTACATAGTAAACACGTCCGTTCAACGGTTGTACGGAGTTGGCTTCGAGCACGAACGACCGGTTTGTGATAGCCTGCATGGCATTGTTGAATGCTTCTTCGCCCATAACGGCGTCCTTAGCTAACCTTTCTTCTTTTTTCTCTTTTCTTTCCTGCTTTTTTTCAGCTTTTTCTGCGGCTTTACTTGTCTGAGCCTGCACATGTGTCATGCCACCCAACAGAAGGGTGAAGATCACCATCATAGATACAATTCTTTTCATACGACTTAGTTTAAAACGTTTATTCAAAAATGTAATAAAAGAACAAGCAGATAGGGGAAATGTTTAAAATCTCCCGTATTTTTGCAGGTATAATAATCGTTTGATATGAAAATAGATGTTTGTTTTTCACCGGCATTATATCCGGTCTATCATAATCCGGAAGCTATCGTGGTGGTCGTGGATGTGTTTCGGGCAACGACGACGATGGCCGCCGCTTTTAGTAACGGAGTGCGCAGTATCCGTCCGGTCGCTACCGTTGAAGAGGCTGAGGCATATAAGGCAAAAGGCTGGCTGGTCGGAGCGGAACGGAATGTGAAGCGATGTAGTTTTGCCGATTTCGGAAATTCCCCGTTTGATTATACGGCGGAAAAGGTTTCCGGGAAAGATATTGTGTTCACCACGACCAACGGTACACGTGCGATCACGATCGCCAAATCCGCTTTCCGGGTCATAACGGGAGCTTTCATCAATCTGCAGGCGGTGGCCGGTTACTGTGTCCGCCATAAGCGGGATGTAGTCGTGCTCTGTTCCGGCTGGCAGGATAAGGTGAATATAGAAGATACGCTTTTTGGAGGAGCTTTGACGGATGCGTTACTGAATACCAGTTTGTATGAGGCGGGCAGCGATGCTGCCGTGATTGCCCGGGATATGTGGACGGGCAACAAGGCGAACCTGCTTGCTTATCTGGATACGACGGATCATATGGGACGCTTGAAAGCGAACCATCTCGAAGATGCTGTTCCCTATTGCCTGACTTTGAGTATTACGGATAAGGTTCCCGAACTTTCGATAGAGGGAGATACATTAATATTACGCTGATAAGAAATGGAATATATGGAAAAACATACCGGAAAAGTTCGTTTTGGAGTGGTCGGAACCAACTTTATAACCGACTGGGTGATTGCCGGAGCACGGCAGGATGAACGTTTTGAATTGGTCGCCGTTTATTCCCGTAGGCAGGAGACGGCGGATGCCTTTGCCGCCAAACATCAGATACCTTATACTTTTACCTCTTTGGAAGAGATGGCAAAAAGCCCGTTGATCGATGCCGTGTATATCGCATCGCCTAATTTCCTTCATGCAGAGCAGAGTATCTTGTGCATGAAGCATGGAAAGCATGTACTCTGTGAGAAACCTTTCGCTTCGAATGCGTGGGAGGTGAGGGAGATGATCGCAGCCTCTGCAAAATATGACGTTACGCTGATGGAGGCGATGAAACCGACCCTTACCCCGAATTTCCGGTCTGTGCGGGAAAACTTAGGACGCTTGGGAACGATACGGCGTTATTTTTCCTGCTATTGTCAGTATTCTTCCCGCTATGATAAGTTCAAGGAGGGAGTTGTGCTGAACGCATTCAGGCCGGAATTGTCGAACGGGGCGATGATGGATATCGGGATTTATACTGTTTATCCGATGGTCGTTTTGTTCGGACGTCCGAAAAAGATAGATGCTTCAGGAATCGTTCTTTCATCCGGTGCGGACGGGAGCCGTCAATTTCGAATACGAAGGGATGAATGCGACCGTTCTCTATTCCAAGATAGCCAATTCATCCTTGCCGACAGAGATACAGGGAGAAGAGGGAAACATAACGCTCGACCGGATCAATATAATCGGAGAGGTAAAATATACTCCCCGTCTGGCGGCCGCTTCCGGTAGAGGTCCCTCTGCCGAAGCTCAGGATATAAGCGTCGTGACGGACAAGGATGAATATTATTATGAGATGGCGGAGTTTATCGATCTGGTTCTGTCCGGCAAACGCCAGTCTGGAATCAACAGCCACGAACACTCCCTGATCACGTTGGAGATCATCGATGAGGTGCGCAGGCAGTTGGGAATCCGGTATCCGGCTGATCGATATTGATTGTTACTTTTCTCCCAAGAGAAAAGTAACAATCAATATTCCCGAAGGAAATACCGCATCAGGAACTCCCAGTTCTCGTGAACGATCGCTTTGCTACGTTCTTCACCGGCCAGGCTCTTCGCTTGCGCATCGGCTAACATGCCTTTTTCTTCCAATATTCTCAGCAGATACGGGCTGCATTTCCGGATCATGAAGAAGGACAAACCTTGGTTTTCCGCCTTTTTCTGATTGTAGAAAGGATTGTTTTCGTCTTTGATATACTCAACACCATCGGCCAGGACTTGCAAACCTTCTGACGGAGTGGCATAAACGGCAAATTTCCGGGAGGCGGTATCGCCTGTCGCTCCTTCCGTCTCGATGCCGATCTTCGTCAGGAAGTCGAGGAATTCACGCTTGTTTTGGAAATAAAGGAGTGCTTTTCCTTCTGCCGCTGCCGTGAATTTCTCAAAGTGCTCGGTCAGCATTTTCTTGCTCTCTTCGGACACCGGTTCTTTGAATGCCTGTGACTTTTCACCTTCTTCAACGAACAAGCTGTGATCCGGATGGTCTGCCGGAAAGATCAGCGAAAGCCATTTGGGAGCCGTGTAAGCCAAAAATGCACTTTTGGAAATATGTGCCAGAGCCTCGTAGGCGGTCATGATGAACTGCTCGTCTTTCTCTTTCGTTTGTTCCCAATATTCTTTGACTGTATCTGTCAGTTCCTGGTGTGAATCGGTAAACAGGTAACATTGGTAATGAAACCAGTGAAGCAACTCGTTATATTTGTCGACATCCTCATAGCGGGTTTCCGGGGCAAAGAGCTGTTGCAGCCGTTCGTTCTCCGGTGCAGTTGTCCATTCGTCACAGAACATCTGGTAGATCAGTTTGGCTGTGTCGCCGTTTGCCGCATTGTCGGGACTGACGAATGTGCCTTTGTGAAACCCGTGATACTGCTGTGTGTAATGCCAAAGCAAGAACCGGATATCTTCGTAGTTGACCTCGTCATCATAATAGTGATCGTCAGGTGTATAAAACGGCAGGAATTTACCGTATAAGGCTTTGTGTTCCGTGATGAATGAGCGCCAGATATTCAGACCGGAAATCACATCTTCGAAATAGGCAGCCATGCGTATACTGATCTGTTTGACCTCGTCCTTCTCAAAAGAATAGGCAAGACGTGTTTCTTCCAACATGCCGTAAATACGGTTTGCAATATTGGTATAATAGGAATCTGTCGGATCTGACTGTTTATAAGGGTGCAACTGCAACCAATCTTTCGGATAGATTTTAATGTTCTTCATACTATAGATTATTTGTGCCCAATCGAGCAATAATTTTAAGGTCACAAATGTAACAAATATTTTACAATTTATTGTCCGGCAGCACCTCGTCTTTGAACTGTTCGTGAATCCCCCTCCCGGCTGTGTGCAGAGAGGGGGATTTTTATGTGGGGGCGGTTCGCGATCGCCCTCAGTTTGCATATAATAAACAGGGTTAGCGTACGATTATTTTCCGTGGCATTTCTCTTGAGAGGTGTACAATGTAGACTCCTGCTGCCAATCCATTGAGCCGTGTGTCGCCTACCGGAATGTTGCGGTAGAAGAGAGTGCTTCCGGCGAGGTTTACCACCTGTACCTGCTGCGGGGAAGAGGTGTGGATGAAGATCGTGCCGTCGGCGGTCCATATCTTCGTGTCTGTTTCGATACTTTTGATACTTGTTGGAAGATTCTTCACGATGCCGGAGATAGAGACGACAATGTCTTCAGCCACGTTGTTGATCTTGTATCTGCCATTCGTGTCCGGTATGATCGTCTCGCCGCGATCGGTGGTGACAATAGGGATGGACTCACTATAGTTTTCATCCAAGGTGATGGCGAAGGTGAAACTGTATCCTTCCTCGACCGTATGGTCACCTGCCTGCTTGCTGAGTGTCGCGCCTTCCACGGAGGGGAGAGTGACGGTGTAGTAGGTGGCTGCCGGCGGAGTATATATCCTCTTAAACTCGGCAGCGACTGTAAAATCACCGTCGGGAGCAGTAAAGCTGCCATCTGTATCAACCGTCACATTGTTATTACCCTGTCTTACAGAGAAGCTTTTGATACTATATCCTGGTGAAGGAGTGGCGATTATAGTCATCGGTGTGCCTGCTGGGACCTGGTCACCGTTTTCAAAGAGGGTTTCTCCCTGGTCGGCTCCGATCGTGCCTTTGAGAGCTAGCGTGCCGTTCTCGACCGTTGTCGGAAGGGTGATGGCACACAATGTGGCGTCACCCGGATAGCGGTAGTTGAAACCGGCTTTATAGAGCATCTTATTGTCGGCCTTATGGGTGAAACTGTATGTACCCGACAGTTTGGAAGCCGTGATAATCGACTGGTTATCCGATGCTTTTCCGTTCAAATTGACCAGATGGAAATCTCCGGTCAGTCCGGTCCCTTCTATTTCCATAGTCTCTCCGTTCCCCATGTCGAGCCTGAATGCCGATGTCTGGTCCTTTTCTTTGATAAAAGAGTTTTCCAGGATGACTTTATCGATGGAGCGCAGTTCGGAAATCAGATAGGGAGTGTCGGCTGTTCCGCAGTTTCTGTAGGTTACATGTGTTTTGTGGTTATTGTTGCTGTCTATTTGTCCGATGGTGGTATGGCCTTTTTCTATGGTGATCTGGATTATTCCGCTGTAAGTGGGAGTTGGTGAATCTGCAGACAAGGAATAGTCGATGCCACTTATTCTTTTGACCTCTCCTCCTTTCACGTTTATGTTGATCTTCCCCTCGACAGCTGAGGAGCAACCGATCAGGCTCCCGGTGATTCTGCCGTCCAGAACGGTGAGATTGACATTTCCCGAAACTTTCCCGTGTACTGTATTATTGTAGTTAATACCAGCTCCGTGTACTTCCTGGATGGGATTATCTGCGGATGTGTCAAGTGTCACATCCGTGTTGCCTGCCGTGCCGGTTCCTTCCGTGTTGCCGATGATAAAGCCGCTGACAACCGTGTTATCGCCAGAGATATTCGTCGTGGCTGTACCGGTGACGTCCCCGTTCCAGCCGCCTCCGTAGATATAGTTTAGAGTTCCTCCGGTAATGTTCAACTCGGTATTGCCGACTGTGCTTCCTGCGGCATGGCTTCCACCGAAAACAGAGTTGTTCACGGTTCCGCCCGATATGGTCACCTTGGTTGTCCCTGTGATGTTACCGGCATTGCCGCCGCCGTAGATCCAGCCGAATTGTCCGCTTTTGATTACGATATTGGTTTTGTCGATCGTATTGTTGTCTTTAGTTCCTCCCCAGATGTTACGTATGCCGGTCAGGGGGTTGCCGTTGTTGGTGTATGTCGACGGGCGGCAATCGACAGACTCGTCGAATGTCAAATCGTGGCCGTTGGCATAAATGGTGCTCATGTTCAGTTTGATGCTTTTGAAGGTAAGGGCGGCTTGCAGTTCGAGGTCGCCGGCATATGTCAACGTTTTTCCGTCGCCTGTTATGATACAGGGTTTTGGTGGTGTGCTTGTAGCTGTTTCGTCGTCTAACAGAGTGATGATATTGACCGGTTCTTCGGAACCTGCGAGTGCAGCTGTTGCCTCCGCCCATGTTTTGTAACTTGTCCCGTTGAGGTCGACCTTGTCTTTGGTCACCGTGTTTCCTGTTATCTGGTTTGCGGTCAGTGCACCTTTGCTATAAATGGTTCCTTGATTATCCAGTGTTCCGTTTACGGTGAGCGAGCAGCCTGTCGGGATGAAAAGCGTCTGTCCGTTCTTGATGGTGCAGTCTCCTGACAGCGTCACGTCTCCGTATACTTCACCATAATATCCTAATGTCCCGGTGTTCCGGTAGTTGTAGAACAGAACGGAATTTTCCACCTTTATGTTGTGGTTGTAGAGAGGTAAACCGGAAGGATTGGTCGTTTTTTCCCAAGTGATATCCAACCATGCATTGTTCCTGAGGATTGTTTCACCCGTTTTTCCCCACTCTCCGTTTTCGTCTTTGGCATTGCCTCCTACCGACAGGCCGTTTGTGATGACAGTCGAGCTTTCTATCACTAGTATGGCTTTGTTCTTGATCGTGCTCGTACCTGCGTTAAAAATGGCGCTGGGGGTGTTCGTGCTGTTCAGGGTTAAGGTCCCGTCTCCCTTTATAGTCAGGGTTCCGCCTGGGTCTTGCTCTGTGGAACCGATATTGAAGAGGATGGCCCTGCTTGCTCCTTCGATGTAATTGTCTCCTTGTAGCGTGATTGTTGAATTGGGAGGAAGCTCTATGCCCATCATCTGACTTGTCCTTAGGTCTATTCCGTCAAGAGCCAGTATCTTGTTGCTGAGGTCCCAACGATATCCGTTGCCGTTTATGTCTGTTGTAGCGTTTGCGCAGTCGATGGTGGTTGTGACGGTTTGAGAGTATACCGTAAATGGCATTAGTATCATGATACTAATCAATACGCCAAGAATCTGGCGTATTGTACTTTTGATATTTAAATCTCTATTCATGTGTATGTAGTTATTTAGGTGTTATGAAAAAAGCATCCAATTTGATGAATGCCTCCTTTGGATGCAAGGGAGAGATTCACTTGGAGGTAGTGGAGATGTTTCCTTCGAGGCGAGGGAGCCTCTCCCTTGGCTCGAAGGAAACGTCTCCATCGTTGTCAGAGTTCGCCGGGGCGTTCCTCGTCATTGCTTTTCCCGTCGCTCAAGAGGATGGGGAAGCGGTAGGTGCGCGGGTTTTTCAGCATCTTGTTGCTGCTGCTGTATTGTGTTGTCACGCTCAGCGTGTACAGAACCTTTGTTTCGATGGCGGGGAGCATGACGGTGAGTTCGGATGGGGCGTTGCGGATGATGACCGGGCATTTCATCGGAGCTGCACCCTCTTCGTCCTTGGTCAGGAAGACGCCGACAGACGGGTCGTCGCCTATCACTTTGGCATTGCTGCAACTGATCACGGCGGGGCCTGCCGAGGTGATGATCTCGTTGACGCTGCCGGTCGTGCTGTCGGTGATGGAATTGATGACCGGACCTGTTTTGGCTGTGCCATTGCAGACGACTTTGGTTTTTTTCAGCTGGCTGCGCAGAAGCTGACCGGGCGTGTAGGAAACGCCTAAGGAATGTTTGACAGGATCGAACTGCGCGTTTTCACCGATAAACGAGCCGCGTGCGGTGACGAGGTATTGCCCGACGCCGTCTATTACGCTCTTACCTTCGGCGATGGCTTCTACTTTCGCTTTGTCGGCACGATCGAGGATATACTCGATGCTTTCCTGTTTGTACTCCGTACCTGCTTTCACGATACGGGCGGCTATCTGTTTGTTGTACAGAGTGCCGGTGATACGAGGGCGGCCGGTGTAGTCACCTTCCTTCTCCGTCATGATGTTGTCGTAGAGATCGATGTTGAGAGTGATCTGTTCTTCTTCGTTGGTCATGATTCCAATGTTTAAGTGCCTGGTGGTTGGCCGGGCGTTAACCGTTTGGAGGCAAAGATGGGGAGAGAAGGACAGAAAGGATGCCCAAAATCCGTAAAGTTGTGCCCGAAATCAGCAATGATGAGTATGATGTAGTTTTGTCCGTCGGGCGGACAGGGGTGTTCCTCTCGGGAGGGCGGGGGTATTCCTGTCATGTGCGGCTCCGGAACCGGGAAGGGGTTGTTTTCATCAGTTTCAGGAAATTCCGGTTGTAGGTGCTTGTAGACTGGAAACCGGACGAGAAAGCGATGTCTTCGATCGTGCGCTCGGCGTTTTCGGGCAGTAGCAGCAGGTCTGCGGAGTGGCCGATGCGGAGGCGGAGTACGTAGTCTTGGACCGTCAGCCCGGTGGCACGGCCGACAGCGGTCGAGAGCTTGTGTGGGTTTGCACCGATGGTCCTGGGCAGGTCGGATATCCTGAAGTCAGGGTCCAGATAGGGCTGCTCTTTCTGAAAATAGGCTTCTATGTCCTTGAAGAGACGGTTGTTGTCGTCATCCGGTTGGAGGTAGCAGATCAATTCTTCCATGTCCGCTCCGGCGGGAGGAGAAAAGGCTGAGTTCTGTTCACGGATGCGGGTTCGGACATCCCGATAGGTGGAACTGAAGTTTGCGTAGAAGATTCCGAAGGCGAAATAGAAAACGGTGAATAGGAAGGTCACGGTGATTTCGTGAGGCAGGTAAGGATTCAAGGCGAGGCTCAGCGTACAAAGGCCGATGCCTGAGGCAAGGAAGAACGCGCTTGTCACCTGTCCGAGTTTGAGCCACCTGTCTTCTGTCTTCACTCCTCCCAAGAGGGAGAGGTAAGTATGTCGTTCGTGCAGGAATAGTTTTGCATAGATGCCTGACTGGATGATGTAGGCAAGCAGATAGAGCGTGCGGATCAGGGAAGGCGGATTCGTGACCAGTGACTTCCATTCCGAGTAAGCATAGACGGGGTGGTCTTTCCAGATCAGGCATGCTCCGGCGTAGGCCAGGGTGAAGAGGAGGGAAGGAGTTGCGTGCAGCAGGATCCGCTGCCGGGTGGCATACTGTTCGTTGAACAGCAGGATCAGTGAGAATGTGAACAGCAGGGTTTGCGAGGAGGCGATCAGGGTGACGGGAAACGAGGCGATATCCCATCCGACGGGTTGCCATTTTCTGGTGGTAAGCGAGACGAGGAGACCGATGGCCACGAGGAAGGTCGCAAATGCGAGGATCCGCCGTGCCTTCAGGTAAACAGGGTTTGTCTCGATATTGCCGTAGTTCAAGAACAGCAGGATGGCGCAACTGCCCAGGCTGGAAGTGGTGCTGGTGGCATAAGCGATGATGTATAAAGTGTGTATGTCCATTCTGCGGTCGTTGTGATAGTTTTGTTATTCACATAGCCATCTTGTGATATTCTGTTCTTCGGCAAATTCCATGCAGACTTTGACGATGTCACGTCTGTCACTTTGGTAGGGGATGAGGCTTCTTTTGCCGAACCTGTGGAGGCTGGTTTGTATTCCGATTGGGAGTTTGCGCATGACCTAGTTCATCGTATATTGTTTATTTAATTGTTTCCAAAGATACTATAAATAGTTTTTTAGCAGCCTTTTTTCTCGTAAAATCTGCTATGGGTGGTCGCTTTGTCAAATGGTTGCTTTCTTTTTGTTGTCAACGGATTGTAATAATCGTTTTTACAATGTAATTCTGTTTACATCTTCTTGCAATACGTCCCTTCTACTTTTGCCGGCAAATAAATGTAACAAGTAATAAGGAATGGGAAACAAGTGTGAAACAGGCAATGTGAAGAGGTTTTTTCTTTTGTTGTTGGGGAGTTTTCTTTCGTTGTCTGCCTGGGCGCAGACAGGCGTTATTTGCGGAACGGTGTCGGATGCCAAATTCAAAGATGCGTTGATCGGTGCTTCGGTCGTGATCGAAGGGACTACGGTGGGGGCCATTGCCGACGTGGAGGGAAACTTCCGTATAGAGAATGTCAAACCGGGAAAATATACGATTGTCGCTTCTTATGTCTCTTATAAATCGGAAACCATTCGTGATGTCGTGGTGAAAGCCCATCAGGAGTCGGTGCTGAGAATCGAACTGTCCGATGCCGACCTGCAACTTCAGAATGTGGTGGTCGTGGCACAACGAAAGTTGGGAACGGAAACCGCCATTATCAATACGGTACGGAAAAGCCTACCGGTCGTAAGCGGTATTTCAGCCCAACAGATCGGCAAGACACAGGACAGTGATGCCGCCGAGGTGTTGCGCCGTATTCCGGGGCTTACGATCGTGGATGACCGTTTTGTGGTGGTCCGGGGGTTGGCGCAACGATATAATAATGTATGGCTGAACGAGGCGACCACTCCTTCGAGCGAGACGGACAGCCGGGCATTCTCGTTCGATGTGCTTCCTTCTTCGCTGATCGACAATATGATGGTCTATAAGAGTCCGTCTGCCGAGCTGCCGGCCGATTTCTCCGGTGGTTTCGTGCAAGTGATGACTAAGAATATACCGGACGGGAATACCTTCAACGTATCTTACCAGATGGGATTTAATACGAATGCTACTTTCCGGAGTTTCCAGCTGACGGACGGGAGTTGGAAGGACTATCTCGGATTTGGGGCCGGGGTGCGGAGTTTGCCCTCTTCTTTCCCTTCTCATTTAGGGGATTATTCGACAGAGGAAGCCGCTGCCTTTACACGGCGGATCAACCAGAGGTGGGGAATCAACAGGTTCACGGCTATTCCGGACCAAAAGATTTCGCTCACTTCACACCGCTCCTTCGATGCGGGCGACTGGAAGATCGGGAATATCGCGAATGTGAACTGGAGTACCGGCTACGATTATTCGGAGACGGTGAATAACAACTATATCGCCTATGATGTGGCGAACGATCTCTCACGTCCGCGCTTTGAGTACAACGATGTCCGCTATAAGAATACCTCCAAGTTAGGAGCCTTGTTCAACTGGTCGTTTATGAAAGGCGATCATAAATACGAGTTTCGTAACTTTTTCAGCCAGCGTGGTGTTTCCGCCTTGACACAGAGGGAAGGGATGAACTATTATTCTGACAAGGCGATCCGCAAGTGGGAATCCCTTTATACCGGACGTACGACCTATTCAGGGCAACTTGGCGGCACGCATACGTTACAGGAGGATATCAACAAAGTGGACTGGACTGCCGGCTATGCTTTTGCTGCCTATCGGGAACCGGACCGCAAGATCGTCAATTCCATCCTCGACGAGACGAAGACGGACTTACCGAATTATTACGTCTCCGATCCGATGCGCTATTACCAGGACTTGAAGGATCACGGTGTTTCGCTCGCTGCCAATTATGAACATAAGTTCACTGTCTCCGACAAGTTCGCCCCTGTTCTTGACGGTGGTGTCTATGGAGAATATAAGAGTCGTACGTTCGATGCTCGCCGATTCGGTTACAATCTGTTAGGTAAAGGGTATGACCGATATGCCGATTGGGATTATACGGGGCTGTTCTGTGATGAGAACATTTCGGCAGACCGGATATGGATGCGTGAGACGACGACGAACAGCGACTCCTATACTTCCGAAAATATCTTGGGAGCCGCTTATGTCTCTGCCAAGTTGAACTACGGGGAGGCGCTGAATGCCAATATCGGTGTCCGTATGGAATATTATAACCTTAAAATGGACGGTTACAGTTCAGACGGTACGACTCCTGTTCACTTGGATAACCGGACGAGCGATTTTTTCCCTTCCGTCAATATCTCTTACAACCTGTCTGCGAAACACCTTGTGCGTGCTGCTTACGGCCGTTCGGTCAACCGGCCGGAGTTCCGTGAGGTAGTACCATATGTGTATTTTAATTTCGAGCGGGATGCGAATATTGTCGGTAATACCGAATTGAAGAATGCTTATGCGGACAATCTGGAGGTGCGTTATGAATTCTATCCGGCATCCGGCGAGATGATAACAGTCGGTGCATTCTACAAACGGTTCAAGGATCCGATCGAGGAAACCTATAACGAGGCGGGTTCCGGTTTGCAATATACCTATCACAATGCGAAGAATGCCGAGACGTTCGGCATTGAGTTGGATATGAAGAAAAGCCTTGACTTTATCGGATTAAGAGGGTTGAGCTTGGTCTGTAATGCCGCCTATATCCATAGCCGTGTCCGCTTTGAGGAAGGAGCGCCTGAGCGTGACCGGCCATTGGCGGGGCAATCTCCTTATCTGGTGAATGCCGGTCTGTTTTATCAGCACGATGACAAGGGAATCTCCGCTTCGCTACTTTACAACCGTATCGGGAAGCGCATCGAGTCGGTCGGTGTCCCGATGCAGGACCAGAATGAAGATATTCCCGACATATATGAGATGCCTCGTAATTCCCTGGATTTGACTTTTTCGAAGAAGATCGGCAAAGCTGTTGAGATCAAAGCTGGGATTCAGGATATGCTGAACTCTAAAATCGAATACAAACAGTTCGTGAAGTTGACGGACAAGAACGGCGGCAAGCGTGAACGTGAACAGTTGGTACGCAGCTACCGTCCGGGAGTGGATATTAATGTCGGTGTTTCTCTCAAGTTTTAAAGTGAATTAGAATATATCTCTATTACAAACAAAATGTTTTTATTATGAACAGATTTCTATTGAAAGGTTTGGCCTCTGTATGTGCGTTGGCCGTTATGTTTGGAACTGTATCTTGTAGTGATGATGACAAGCCTGATGGCTCTATAGCTGTATCGGCTGTTGCCGTAAGTCCTACGACTGCAACTGTCAAGGTTGGCGAGTCCGTGACATTGTCTGCCACCATTACTCCGGACGATGCAACGGATAAAACGATAACATGGAGTTCCTCCGATGAAAAGGTGGCAACAGTAGATGCCGGTAAGGTGACAGGGGTTACCGAGGGTACTGCCACGATCACCGCTACGACAAAGGATGGCAATAAGACGGCAACTTGTGCTGTGACTGTTTCTAATGAGGCTCCGTCTTCCAAAGAAGTGATCTTGGAGGGAGAGATAACTTCCGATCTTACGCTGAATGCTGCAGATAAGAACTATATGAAAGGTTTTGTTTATGTAAAACCGGGTGCTACGTTGACAATTGAAGCAGGAACGGTCATCAAGGGTATATCTGTTTCTTCCGGTGAAAAGGCTGCCTCTTTGATTATCGAACCGGGTGCGAAGATCATGGCTGAAGGTACGGTTGACAAACCGATCGTCTTTACTTCCGATAAAGAACCGGGCAAGCGTGCGACGGGAGACTGGGGAGGTTTGATTATCTGCGGTAATGCTCGTGTAAACCAGACAAAAAGACCGGTTATCGAGGGTGGACCCGGAACGGAATATGGTAACACGACCTCCGATGAATTTAATGGTGAAAGCTCTGGTAAGTTGAAATATGTCCGTATTGAATTTGCTGGCTATCCTTTGGAACCCGACAAGGAGATCAACGGTCTGACATTCGGTGGTGTCGGTAGTGGTACGGAAGTGGAGTTCGTACAGGTGTCTTATTCTAATGACGATTCGTATGAATGGTTCGGTGGAACGGTCAATGCTAAACATTTGGTTGCTTACAAAGGTTGGGACGATGATTTCGATACCGATTACGGCTATACGGGTAACTTGCAGTTTCTGTTGAGCGTGCGTGACAAGGACATCGCTGATACTTCCGACTCTAACGGCTTCGAATCCGATAATGATGCAAGTGGTTCTTCCAATACCCCGCTTACGAAGCCTGTCTTCTCCAACGTGACCTTGATCGGTCCGTTCTATGGAAAGGTTTCTGATATGACACAAGCCGAGGTTGAAGCAAAGACAGCCGATGCCGCTAATGGAGCCAAAGGAGGTAAATTCCAGGCTGCCATGCACCTGCGCCGTAATTCGAGTTTGAATGTCTACAACTCCGTATTCACGGGATGGCCTTACGGACTTCGTGCAACGGATAAGAAAGGTACGGCAAATGATGGTATCGCCGTTAAGAATGTAATCTTTGCCGGTATGTGGAAGAACTTCTACGATGACGAAAAGGTAAGCGAGAACTTCTTCAACCGCGCTGGTAACAATACTACTTTGGCAACCACCAACGAAATTATTTCAAAAGACGGTGACTATTCTTCTGTCGTTGCTTCTGTCGTACAAGGAGCCGAATTTGTTGATGAAGTCTTGAATAACAGCTTCTTTGAAAAAGTAACTTACAAAGGAGCTTTTGATGGAACAAACGATTGGACAGCCGGTTGGACGAACTGGGATCCTCAGAACACTGAATATTAAAAAGATGATAAAGAGATTATTATTGACATCAACATTATTGGCAAGTTCTGCCCTGGCAATCCAGGCGCAGGACTTGTTCCTTAGTGAAGGCCAGTATTATACGGACGAGTCTCAAACAACTCCTTACACTGGCCGCTATACCGAGTTTTACGATGATGGTATGTTGAAGATGGAGCTTTTCCTCAAAGACGGCCGTCCCGAAGGAACTTATGTGATTTACTATCCTGATGGAAAGATTGCGGAAGTCCGTTCTTACTATCACGGCATTTTTCATGGAGAATGGCGTACTTATAACGAAGCCGGGCAACTGACCGGTATTGCTTCCTATAAAGATGGGCAAAAAGACGGACCTTGGCGGGTGTGGAACGATAAAGGCATTCTTCGTTTCGAAATGTTTTATGCTAAAGGAAGGAAAAGCGGCATTTGGCGTACTTGGGATGATGATGGCAAGCTGTTGACGGAAGAGAAGCAAGAGGAGTAAGCGTGGGGATCACCATTGCATTCTGCGTAGGCATTGCAGTATTCCTGCAAAACTTATGCAGAATGCAATAAAAAGGCTATCGGTTCCCTAAATCGTCATACAAGGTTTGCAAGAGTGCCTTTCCTTTGCGGAGTCGCAAGTCACTGCCTTTTCGGGGGGCTTCGATCAGAGGTTTGTTTCCTTCGTTGTCATAGACGGATATACCGGTGCTGTCGATAAACCCGAATCCGTTAGAATAAGTATAGAATGCATATTCCGGATAATTGGGACTTAGGATGTTCCGGCTGAAAGTGAAAGTGTCGTGATCGATCCCTAACTGGTTCAATAGGGTGGCGGCAAGATCCGTCTGATTGGCTAATTTGTCAATCACGACAGGTTCTTTCACCGCACCGCCGATCCAAAGCATCGGAATATGGTAGCGGCGAGGTTCATAGTTGACCACATCTTTCGGATAAGGATATCCGTGGTCGGAAACGAAAATAACCAGCGTGTTTTTCCATACAGGCAATTCTTTCAATTTGTCTATGAAGTTGCCGATACAACTGTCCGTGAAGGCAACCGAGTTCGGATACAGCCCCATTTCGTCCAACCGGTGGTAGGGAACTTCAAACGGCTCATGGCTGCTTAACGTCAGGAAAGTGCTGAGCCAGGGAGCTTGGTTGTCCCGGTTTTTGATGTCTTCGTACAGGTGGCGGAACGTAATATCGTCGTTCGCTCCCCATTTACTCAAGCGGCTGGTGAGCGGAAAGTCACGGTCTGCCGTGATCCGGCTGTAACCGGAACTGAAGAAATAACTCTGCATATTGGTAAAGTTGATATCGCCTCCGTACAGCATGTCGGCAACATATCCTTCGTTTGTCAGAGTTTTGGCGATAGAGGGGAGTGTTTGGCTTTTTGCCGGATACTTCATGATGGAAGTGGTCGGCTGTGCCAAATATCCGTTCAACACCGAAACGATTCCTCTGTCTGTCCGGAACGAATTGGCATACATGTTTGTGAAAAGTACTCCTTCCCGACTCAATCGGTTCAGGTTAGGCGTGATGATGGAATCTCCGCCGACCGCTCCGATCGCGTTTGCCGAGAAACTTTCCATCAGGATAATCAATATATTCGGTCGTGAGGTATTGAGAAGGGATTGCAGAGGCTTTTGCTGTAAATCTGCATCTGCGGGATTCGTCCCTTTGTGTCCCCGCGTCGAGTGCGGAGACAAAGTATCCATTACCTCCTTCCTTTCCTCTTCCGGGAAAAAATTGAACTGTGCCGCAAAATCCTGTTGCTTGCTAAGTGAAGCGATCAGGCTGAAACAAGGATTGATTGCCGAATGGTTGAGGAATTGGTTTTGGCTGAAATATACCATCCCCACGTTCGCCGTCGAAGTCGTTACGCCTCCTCGTATCGGAATGAAGAGTATCCCTCCTGACAGGATAATGATAAGGCTTCCGCCCAATCGTTTTCTCACCTGTGTTTCTGGGAAGAGCGGAACGATAAACCTCTTCAACACCCAATATATCCCGAAAGCATATACGGCGAACATCAGCAATTGGGCAAAGAATTGCCCCAGCGGTACACTTGCCATCGCATCGCCGGGTGATTGAAGATAGAAGAAAAGAGTCGCATCCAGCCTGAATCCCCAGTAGCCGTATAAAGCCACATCCACGGAAAAGATCGCTGCGATCAATACCGCCATGATTCCGAAATATCCTTTCAGCAGTTTCCTGTAAAAAGACCCCGGCAACCATACCGAAACTAACGTCATCAGCAAAGGTAACGCCGTCAGATAGCCGGCTATCGTACAGTCCAACAGTAACCCGTGTGTAATTACCTTAAGGTAATCGATTAGCGAACATCCGCTCGCTAAGGCATGGTGGTACAGCATAAACACAGGCTTCTGGATTGCCAGTAGCGGTAACCACATGAAATATAGGGCAAGGAGAAAGAGGATTCTTTTTTTCATATACAGGGAAGGTATCGGAAAAAGAACCAGATATGTCATCCACATATCTGGTTCTTTTTCTGGAAAGTTATCGATGCTTGTTTATTTATAAAGCTTTTCTCTCAGCTCGGCAACCATCGGATCGGTAATATAATCGTCGTATTCCATTATACGGTCGATGATGCCGTTCGGAGTCAGCTCGATGATGCGGTTGGCAACCGTCTGGATGAACTCGTGGTCATGGCTGGAGAACAGGATGTTTCCTTTGAATGACTGCAATGTGTTGTTGAACGCTTGGATGGATTCCAAATCCAGATGGTTGGTCGGCGTGTCGAGGATGATACAGTTGGCATCCGTCAACATCATGCGGGAGATCATACAACGCATCTTTTCACCTCCGGAAAGTACACTCACTTTCTTCAACAGCTCTTCGCCGGAAAACAGCATACGTCCGAGGAAGCCTTTCAGGAAGACCTCGTTCGTGTCGGGCGAGAACTGGCTCAGCCAGTCGATCAGGTTATAATCCGAGTTGAAATACTTGGAGTTGTCGAGCGGCAGATAGGTCGTCGTGATGGTTTGTCCCCATTGGTACGTTCCGGCATCGGCCTTTTCTTCTCCGTTGATGATTTGGAAAAGGGCGGTCATCGCACGCGGGTCGTGACTGATAAATACGATCTTGTCGTCTTTCTCCACGTTGAAGTTGAGGTCCTGGAAAAGGACTTTCCCGTCGATGGACTTTGTCAGCCCCTTTACTTCCAATATCTGGTTGCCCGGTTCGCGGTTGGGCGTGAACAGGATACCCGGATAGCGTCGTGAAGAAGGCTTGATCTCTTCGATGTTCAGTTTCTCCAACATCTTCTTGCGGCTGGTTGTCTGTTTAGACTTCGCTACGTTGGCACTGAAACGGCGGATGAACTCTTCCAATTCTTTCTTCTTTTCTTCCGCTTTCTTATTCTGGTTCTGCTGCTGGCGGAGTGCTAACTGGCTGGATTCGTACCAGAAGCTATAGTTTCCGGCGAACATCTGCAGTTTACCGAAGTCGATATCTACCGTATGCGTACAGACAGAGTCGAGGAAGTGACGGTCGTGGCTGACAACCAACACGGTGTGTTCGAAGTTCGCCAGATAGTTTTCAAGCCACATGACGGTTTCAAGGTCGAGGTCGTTGGTCGGCTCGTCCAGCAACAGGTTATCAGGCTGTCCGAAGAGGGCGCGTGCCAGCAGGACACGTACTTTCTGCTTACCGCTCATGTCCTTCATCAGCGTGTAGTGGAATTCTTCCGCGATACCCAAGCCGCTCAAGAGGGCGGCGGCATCACTTTCGGCATTCCAGCCTTCCATCTCGGCGAACTTCTCTTCCAGTTCCGATACGCGGATACCGTCGGCATCGCTGAAATCAGGTTTTGCATACAGGGCGTTTTTCTCGCTCATCACCTCCCAAAGGGTGGTGTGTCCCATCAACACTGTGTCCATTACGGTGTATTCATCAAATGCGAAGTGGTCCTGACTCAATACGGAAAGGCGTTCACCCGGTCCTAAAGACACTGTTCCGCGTGTAGGATCCAGCTGTTTGCTGATAACACGGAGGAATGTTGATTTACCGGCGCCGTTAGCCCCGATGATACCGTAGCAGTTGCCCGGCGTGAACTTCATATTGACATCCTGAAACAGGATACGTTTTCCGAACTGTACGTCCAGATTGTTAACCGTTATCATATCTTATATACCTATTAATTTGCTTTTGAATGGGCAAAGGTAGCAATAATCGGTGAGATATGGAAAAGTAGAGCAAAGTTATTGAGAAATAGGCTTTTTGAGAAAATAGCTTCTGCAACCGGGTGACGGGAAAAGCCAAGTCTGAACCAAGTTAGGACTTCGCTACGTTACCGATTCGTTACCCTGCATAATTGGTGGTATCGGAGCTTAGGAAAAACAGCGAAATACACTATTATATAGTGAGTTACTGACAACTCACGCAACAATTCCGGTAACGGATAATAATTGCACCGTTCCTCTGCGATTTGCGTATCGACGAAGGACTCTTCACCAAGTAATTTTGAAACCAAAAAAGTTCAGAAAGATGAAGAGTACATTTTCAGTTATCTTCTACCTCAAACGGCAGGTAGTGAAAAAAGACGGTACAGTGCCCGTCATGGGACGTATCACGGTGGACGGAAGCCAGACACAGTTCAGTTGCAAGTTGTCTGTCGATCCGAAGTTGTGGGACACCAAAGGCGGGCGTGTCACGGGCAGAAGCACGGCGGCACTCGAAACGAACCGCCTGCTCGACAAGATGCGCGTGCGCATCAACAAACACTATCAGGAAATCATGGAGCGTGACAACTACGTCACGGCGGAAAAGGTCAAGAACGCCTTTCTCGGACTTGAACACCGCTACCATACCTTGATGCAGGTATTCAACCGGCATAATGAGGACTACGAGAAGCAGGTGGAGGCGGGCATGAAAGCCAAAGCCACGCTTTCCAAGTACAAGACGGTGTACAAGCACCTGCAAGAGTTCCTCAACATCCGCTACCATGTGAAGGACATCGCCTTGAAGGAGCTTACCCCTGCATTCATCTCCGACTTCGAGATGTTCCTCCGCACGGACAAGCATTGCTGTACCAATACCGTATGGCTGTATGTGTGCCCACTGCGGACGATGGTGTTCATCGCCATCAACAACGAGTGGCTCACGCGCGACCCGTTCAGGGAGTATGAAATCAAAAAGGAGGAAACGACACGCAGCTTCCTGACGAAAGACGAAATACGGCAGTTGATGGAAGGGAAACTGAAGAACGCCAAGCAGGAACTTTACCGCGACCTATACCTGTTTTGTGCATTCACGGGCTTGTCCTTCGCCGATATGCGCAATCTCACGGAGGAAAATATCCGTACCTATTTCGACGACCACGAGTGGATCAACATCAACCGTCAGAAAACGGGTGTGGTTTCCAACATCCGCCTGCTTGACATCGCCAAACGCATTATCGACAAGTACCGGGGATTGTGTGAAGACGGCAGGATATTCCCCGTTCCCCACTACATGACCTGTCTATACGGGATACGTGCCGTTGCCAAACGTTGCGGCATCACGAAGCATATCACGTGGCATCAGAGCCGCCACACGGCAGCCACGACGGTGTTCCTCTCCAACGGCGTGCCCATTGAAACGGTGAGTTCCATGTTAGGGCACAAAAGCATAAAGACCACCCAGATTTATGCGAAGATAACCAAGGAGAAGCTCAACCAAGACATGGAGAGTCTTGCCGCACGGTTGAATACCATTGAGGAATTTTCAGGATGTAACATATAAAAACAGAGAACCATGAAGCGAGGAATCATTATCATAGAGGACAAGAAGGTTAGCGTAACTAGTAACGAGGTATGGATGACCGCCACCGAAATCGCCGGGCTGTTCCACGCAGGCGTTCCGGCAGTGAACGCCGCCATCAAAGCCGTCCGCAAGTCGGACGTGCTGAACGACTACGAGGTATGCCGCTACATGCGGCTTGAAAACGGTTTGTATGCCGATGTGTATGCCCTTGAAATCATCATCCCCATCGCCTTCCGGCTGAACACCTACTGCACGCACGTGTTCCGCAGGTGGCTGGTGGAGAAGGTTCTTGCCAAAGAAAAGCAGCAGGCATACGTGATGCTCATCCACAAGGCCAACGGGTATTGCTGAACACGCACGGACATTGACAATGCCGACAACAGAAAGAGGAAACGGACAGCTCCACGACCGGGGTTGTCCGTTTCCTCTTTGTGCATACAGCCGCCTTATCTCACCCTTTCAGCGGTTTTCTATAATTTGCTTCCAACACTTCGCGCAGTCCCGATTCCGGATAAAGCACCTTTCCTGCCAGCAGGATAAAAGGCAATATCCTGTTGTTGCGGTATTCCTGCAAGGTGCGGCGGCTCACGCGGAGCAGTTCCGCCACTTCCTTGTCCGTCAGGTATCGCTCCCCATCCAATGGCGGACGGTAACTTTCCAAAAAATCGGAGAGCCATTTGGATTCCTTCCGCATCTTTTGCAGCAATACGGCTACTGATTCACAATCCATCGTGATAACATTGTTGTCTTCGTTCATAATCATATCCGTTTTAAGTCAGACAAGGCTATCTGTCAGTGGGGCAAATCGTACCGATAAGCGGGATGAGCCTTTTCACATCTTCCGGCTTGTAGTAAAAACGGAAGCCGATTTGCGAATAACCGATAAAGCCCCTGTCACGCAGTTTCTGCAACGTGCGTTGGCTGATTCTCAACTGCCCACAAACCTCTTCGCCCGTGAGCCACTTGCCGAGCCTTTTGGCATCCCCCTTGAGCTGCAAGGCAGCGACCTTCTCCACGAAGGCATCCGTTTGTGCCACCATTTCCTCGAAGGTCTTTTTCTCGATAGATACTATTTCCATATACAAAACGATTTTTGAATTTGCTGCAAAGGTAACGGCACGGGCTGAAACACCCATCGGTTTTGTCTGAATGGCAGCTTGTTGCGCCGATTGTCCGGGTTGCGGAGCCTTTTTCATAAAAATCTTACGTGAGTCACGTAGTGAGTTGTTAAAGCCGCCCTTTTCCATTGCCGAACTTTGCCGCAGAAACAATAAAACAAGCGCATATATGAAAGTGATAACGATTGAAAGTTCCGCATACCGGACTATGCTGGAACAGATAGCGGAGATAGCAGGATATGTCCGCGAAGCGAAAGAAGAGCGACGGCGGAAGGAGGCGGAAACGAAAGACCGCCTGCTCAATACGGCACAAGCCGCCGAACTGCTGAACGTGAGTACCCGTACCCTGCAACGGATGAGGGACGACCATCGCATAGAATATGTGATAGTACGCGGCACTTGCCGTTACCGCCTCTCCGAAGTGCAAAGATTGCTGGAAGGAAACACGGTCAGAAGCAAGGAAGAAACAGTGGAAGCCCTGCTGCACAACTATTCGTTGCGGACGGGCGGCAAGAAAACCGACAAAGGAAGGAGGAAATGAGCTATGGAACTGCTTACCCGCAACAGTTTCGAGGGATGGATGCAAAAAATCCTCGAACGCCTCGACCGTCAGGACGAGCTGCTGCTGGCTATGAAGGCGCAGGGGCAACAACCGCCGTCCCTGTCCGAAGGCATCCGCCTTTTCGACAATCAGGACCTGTGCATGCTCCTCCAGATCAGCAAGCGCACCCTGCAACGCTACCGCAGTGAGGGCGCACTCTCCTACAAGACCTTGGGCAAGAAAACCTATTACAGCGAAACGGACGTGTTGGATTTCCTTTCCAAACATGTGAAGGACTTCCGGCAGAACGACATCGAGTTCTACAAGGCACGCATCCGCAATATGTTCAATAAATAACCAATTAAAATTTAATCAGATGGCAAAGAAAAAAGACGAAAAGGACGTGCTGATTGTCCGTGACGAGAAGACGGGCGAGATCAGCGTGGTAGCCGGACTGAATGCGGACGGCACGCCCAAGCGCACCCCCGCCAAGGCGGAGAACGCGCAGAGTTTCCTGCAATTCGACCGGCACGGAGACGTGCTGGACAACTTCTTCAGGAACTTCTTCCGCCAGTGCAAGGAACCCAGCCGCTTCGGTTTCTACCGGGTTGCGGCAGAGCAGGCCGACAATCTGCTGGAAGTGATGAAGGAGCTGCTGAAGAACCCCGAAGCCTACAGTGAACTGCTTGCACCCCACAAGGTGGACACTTTCGGCTACGAGCAGGAAGTGCAGAAAGTGCAGGAGGAACAGCAAAAACAAGAAGAACAACAACCCGATCAGGAAAATAAAGAAAATCAGGAAGAACCTAAAAATCAAGAAGAAATGGAACAGAAACAAGAACAGAATCAGGAAGCCCCGCAGCAGACGCAGGGCAGACAGGGCTACCAGCCCATCGACGAGAACAAAATCAACTGGCAGGAGCTGGAAGAGCGTTGGGGCGTGAAACGCGACGAGCTTGAAAAGTCCGGCGACCTTCAGAAGATGCTCAACTACGGCAAATCAGACTTGGTGAAGGTCACGCCCAATTTCGGCGGCGAGGCATTCGAGCTGGACGCCCGCCTCTCCTTCAGAAAGGACGGCGAGGGCAATGTCAGCCTTGTGCCGCACTTCATCCGCAAGGAGCAGAAACTGGAAGAGTACAAGGAACACAAGTTCTCCGACGAGGATCGCAAGAACCTCCGCGAGACGGGCAACCTCGGCAGGGTCGTGGACCTTGTGGACAGGGAAACGGGTGAAATCACACCCTCATTCGTCAGCATAGACCGTAAGACGAATGAAATCACGGATGTCCCGGCAAGCAAGGTGCGCATACCGGAGCGCATCGGCAACACGGAAATTACCAAGCAAGAGCAGGACATGCTCCGTGCCGGGCTGCCCGTGTGCGACAAGCTCATCGAGCGCAAGGACGGCAGGAAGTTCATCACCACCCTGCAAGTGAATGTGGAACAGCGCGGTGTGGAGTTCGTGCCGGGCACCGGCAGGTCGCCCCGTACCGCACAGACGCAGGAAGCCAAGGAGAATCCCACCCAAGCACAAGCGCAGGCGCAAGGTACGGAAAATGCCGCCGGCACGAACAAGGAGCAACGCCGTAACACATGGACCAACGAGGACGGCAGCATCCGCCCCATCAGCAAATGGAGCAATGTCAGTTTTACCGACCAGCAGAAAGCCGACTACGTGGCGGGCAAAGCCGTGAAGCTGGAGAACGTGACCGACAAGCAGGGCTTCCATGCTACGATGTACATCAAGTTCAACCCGGAAAAGGGACGCCCGTACCGCTACGACACCAATCCCGACAACGCGCAGCAGGTCGCCCCAAGCAACGAGAGCCGCACGCAGGTGGCCGTGAACAACGAGGGCAAGACCAACGAGGCGACCAAGAACCTGAATGAGCCGTTGCAGAAAGGACAGACCGCCCCGAAAGACAATAACCAGCAACGGCAGCAGGAAAATCAACAAAAAAGGACGGGCAAGGGCATGAAGATATAATATCCCCAAGCCCGCCACTAAATCCAAAAAATCCGAAGTAAGAAAAAAACAATCAAACAACAAGAAAAATGAAGACAATCATTGCAGAAAAGCCCAGTGTGGCACGTGAAATCGCCCGCATCGTGGGCGCGACAAAGAGAGAGGAAGGTTATTTCGAGGGAGGCGGCTATGCCGTGACATGGGCGTTCGGACACCTCGTCCAGCTCGCCATGCCCGACGGCTACGGCATACGCGGCTTTGTCCGTGACAACCTGCCCGTCATCCCCGAAACCTTCACGCTCATCCCCCGTCAGACCAAGACGGAGAAGGGCTACAAGCCCGACAGCGGCGTGACGGCGCAAATCAAGGTCATCACCCGCCTTTTCAACGGAAGCGAGCAGATCGTCGTGGCGACCGATGCCGGGCGCGAAGGAGAGCTTATCTTCCGATACCTCTACCACTATATCGGATGTTCCACCCCGTTCGTCCGCCTCTGGATAAGTTCGCTTACCGACAAGGCCATCCGTGAAGGACTGCGTAACCTCGAAAACGGAAGCAAGTATGATAACCTTTTCCTTGCCGCCAAAGCGAGAAGTGAATCCGACTGGCTCGTGGGCATCAACGGCACGCAGGCACTCACCATCGCCGCCGGATACGGCACATATTCCGTCGGACGTGTGCAGACCCCCACATTGGGAATGGTGTGTGAACGTTATTGGGAAAACTGCCGTTTCACGCCCGAAGCCTTCTGGCAGCTCCATTTTGCCGTGGACGGCAGTAGTGACGGGACAGTGAAATTCTCCTCGTCCGAGAAATGGAAAGAGAAAGAACCGGCAACGGCACTATATAATAAAGTAAGAGAAGAAGGCACAGCCACCGTCACAAAAGTAGAGCGCAAGGAAAAGACGGAAGAAACTCCACTCCTGTTCGACCTGACCACACTCCAGAAAGAGGCCAACGCCAAGCATGGCTTCACGGCGGAGCAGACGCTTGGAATCGCACAGAAGCTCTACGAGAAGAAACTCATCACCTATCCGAGAACGGGAAGCCGGTACATTCCCGAAGATGTGTTCTCCGAAATACCCAAACTGCTTGCCTTCATCGGTGCGATGCCCGAATGGAAAGGCAAGGTGCAGGCGAAAGCGCAGCCGGCACGCCGCAGTGTGGACAACGGCAAAGTGACCGACCACCATGCCCTGCTTGTTACGGGCGAGAAGCCGCTGTTCCTCTCCAAAGAGGACAACACCGTCTATCAGATGATAGCCGGACGCATGATAGAGGCTTTCTCGGAGAAATGTGTCAAGGACACCACTACTGTTACAGCGGAGTGTGCCGGAGCGGAGTTCACGGTAAAAGGCAGTGTCATCAGGCAAGCCGGATGGCGTGCGGTCTATGGCGAGGAGGACAAGGAGGAAATCTCCATCCCCAACTGGCAGGAAGGCGACACGCTGACACTGAAAGGCTGCTCGATCACGGAGGGAAAGACCAAACCCAAGCCGTTGCACACCGAAGCGACCTTGCTTTCGGCTATGGAAACGGCAGGCAAGGAGATTGAGGACGACGCGCTCCGTCAGGCATTGAAGGATTGCGGCATCGGCACGCCCGCCACCCGTGCGGCGATTATCGAAACACTCTTCAAGCGCGGCTATATGGAACGCTGCAAGAAATCGCTCGTGCCTACCGAAAAAGGGCTTGCTCTTTATTCGATAGTGAAGACGATGCGCATCGCCGATGTCGCCCTGACAGGCGAATGGGAAAAGGAACTGGCACGCATCGAGCGCGGGGAGCTGCCCGCCGATACCTTCCGCAAGGAGATAGAGACGTACACGAGGGAGATTACCTCGGAACTGCTTTCATGCGACAAACTCTTCGCCCGCAAAGATTCCGGCTGTAAGTGTCCCAAGTGCGGAACGGGAACAATGCAGTTCTACGGCAAGGTCGTCCGTTGCGACAATGCGGAGTGCGGACTGCCCGTTTTCCGACAGAAAGCGAACCGCACCCTTTCCGATGACGAGATCAAAGACCTGCTTACCGAAGGGCACACGAAACTGCTCAAAGGCTTCAAGAGCAAGCAAGGCAAGAGTTTCGATGCCATCGTTGCCTTTGACGGGGAGTTCAACACGACTTTTGTGTTCCCTGAAAAGAAAACAACAAAGAAATTTTCAGGACGGAAGAAATAGTGCTAACTTTTGATAAGTTAGGCTGCATCCGGGCAATAGAAATAAACGGGTTTATTTCGTATTGTCTTCGATTTGAATAAAATCCTCACGCTCACAAATGTAAATATGATTTTCATTTGTTTCGCTTAATCGGATTTTTGCGCTAACTTTGCCACTGGTTCAGAGTAATGGATTGTTCTTCGATACCGGATTACACTCATACTTTGGATTTAGTGGTGGCACTCGGAGGGATACCGAGTGCCTTTTTTCTTCCTTCCTCAAATATGATTATCCCATTCATTCATCCACTAAATTCCAACGTAATGAACAACAAGAAAAAAAACGAGGTTCAGACCGATTTTTCCTATTATGGTCTGTACCTGCTTGACTACCTCCGCAACAACCGGTTTGAACAAGCAACCGATACCGCCTTTATCCGTGAGCGTGCCGACCGCGCCGCCGAAACGTATGAGCGGGCACGGCTTGACGGCTATCCCACCGAGGGTGCACAGGAACTGGCAATGAACATCCTGCTGCGCGGGCTTCACTACTCCAAGCATGCCATCCTCCGCGAAGTCGTGGAAAGCGAGTTTGCCGATGATGTGCCGGAGGATAAGCAGGATGGCTTCATTGCCGGACTGTTTCCGCTCGTCGATGCGGTGTTCTCCATTTACGACCTCTCGGACGACAACTTCGCCCTGTCGCCCGACTACGACCTGCTGCGCACGGAGCTGACGGGAGCCGTCGTACTTTACATTGAAGAGTATGGCGTTTAACCGCAAGCAGAGATTACGGGACAACATCGAGGCGATACGGACGGCATTCATCCTTGACGGGGAACAGCGTACCCCCACCGCACGCGAAAGGCTGCTGCTGGGGCGTTACTGCGGCTTCGGAGGGCTGAAGTGCATACTGAACCCCGCCAAGGAACTGACGGATGCCGTCCATTGGGCGAAATCAGACCTCGAACTGTTTGCCCCTACGGTGGAGCTGCACAGACTGGTGCGCGAGAACTGCCGTGACGAAATGGAATACAAGCGGTACATGGACGCGATGAAGCAGTCCGTACTGACCGCCTTCTACACTCCGCCGGAAATAACCGATGCGATTGCCGACGTGCTGCACGGGCGCGGCATACGCCCCGACCGTGTGCTTGAACCCTCGGCAGGCGTGGGTGCATTCGTGGATGCGGTGCTGGGCTACAAGCCGGATGCCGATATAATGGCATTTGAAAAAGACCTGATGACGGGCAGGATTCTGAAACACCTGCATCCCGACCAGAAAGTGCGGGTGCAGGGATTCGAGAAGATAGAAAAGCCGTTTACCGGCTACTTCGACCTTGTCATCTCCAACATTCCGTTCGGTGATGTGGCGGTGTTCGACCCGGAGTTTACGGGCAGCCACGACCCTGCAAGGCGTTCCGCCGCGAAGACGATACACAACTATTTCTTTCTGAAGAGCCTCGACACGGTGCGCGAGGGCGGCATTGTGGCGTTCATCACCTCGCAAGGGGTGCTGGATGCCCCGTCCAACGCGCCCATACGCGAGTATATGATGAGACATGCCAATCCGGTGGGTGTCGCACGCCTGCCGAACAATCTTTTCACGGACAACGCGGGTACGGAGGTGGGCAGCGACCTGATCATCCTGCAAAAGAACAGCGGAAAGAAACGGGAACTGTATGATTATGAGGAAATGTTCATACAGACAGGGAAGACCCCGATCGGCAGTTTCGAGAACGGATATGTCGGCAGCATCGGCATGATTCCCCATTCCGACCTGATAAGAAGTACAGACCCTTATGGGAAACCTGCCTATAAAATCATACACCGGGGCGACATTGAACAGATGGCGGAGGACTTGCGGGAGCATTTAAGCATTGAAATGCTAAAGTTTGACAAGAAACTGTATGACAGGCACAGTCTTCATCCTGCGCAAAGTAAAAGCACGGAAGGTGAAATTGTCTCCACTCCCGAAATACAGCCGCATATTGAAAATGTAACGAACTCCGAAACGGTGGCAAAACCGGAAGAAGTAACGCCACAGCCCACAGACGAAAAGCCGGAGATAGAGCCACACCGCCCGATGAAGCATTCGGACGGTGTGCAGCTCTCCCTGCTTGACCTTTTGGGAATGACCGAAGAAGTCAGCAAGGAGGAAGCTTCCAAGAAGAAAAAGGCAGCGAAAAAGGAAAGTGCCGCAAAGCGTACCGCGTCCAAACCGAAAGTGCAGGTTACACCGAAGGTTACGAATATACCTCCGCATACCACCTCTGTTTCTCCGGCTGAAAAGAAAACGGACGAGAAAAAGGAAGTGGAGGAAGCGGATAAGCAAAGCGATCCAGACGACATCTATGCTTCCATTAACTGGGAAGACAATCCGCCCATCAACGGTTTCTATGAAATGATGATGGATATGACACCTGAAAAGCGCAAGGCTCTTCGGCAAGTGGCGGAACGGCACAGGCAGGAACAACCGAAAGCACCCACCGTACAACAGGCGGAACACGATACGGAGGTGAAAAAGCAGGAGGAAGTCTTGGATATGAAACCGCGTCCCTATCACCGCACGCCTGAAATGCACCTGCGTGAAGGGTCGCTGGTGGCAAACAGGGCACGCGACATCGGGTATCTGAAGGACATCACTCCCTACGGTGCGACATTCCAACCGCTCGGACTGACCGGTTATCAGAAAGAAAAGGCACTGCTGTATGTATCAGTCCGTGACGCATACGAGAGGCTGTACCGCTATGAATCGAACAGACACGAGGCAAATCCCCAGTGGCGTGAACACCTGAACACCTGCTACGATGAATTTGTCATGCGCTACGGCAACCTGAATGCCAAGCAGAATGTGAAACTGGTGATGATGGATGCCGGCGGACGCGATGTCCTTTCGCTGGAACGTGCGGAGGGCGGCAGGTTTGTGAAGGCGGACATCTTTGAACGCCCCGTATCCTTCGGGGTGGAGTCCGCCGTGAATGCCGGGACACCGGAGGAAGCGCTTGCAGCATCGCTCAACCGGTTCGGAACGGTCGATCTCGATTATATGAGGGAGATAACCGACGGCACGGAGGAGGAACTGCTCCAAGCCCTGAAAGGGCGCATCTTCTACAACCCGCTCGTAACCGGTTACGAAATCAAGGACAGGTTCATCGCCGGGAACGTGATAGAGAAGGCGGAACGAATCGAAAATTGGATAAATGCCAATCCCGAAAATGAACATATGCCTGAAGTGAAGGAGGCACTGGAAGCATTGAAAGAAGCCGAACCGCAGCGGATTGAGTTTGAAGACCTCGACTTCAACTTCGGTGAACGATGGATTCCCACGGGCGTGTACGCCTCGTATATGAGCCACCTGTTTGAAACGGACGTGAAAATCGCCTATTCCGCCAGCATGGACGAGTTCTCGGTGGCTTGCGGCTACCGTACCATGAAAATCACGGACGAGTTTCTGGTAAAGGGCTATT
>OGPR01000394.1_pt1 | contig 47270 bp, 46 predicted proteins | sample 1552981 | NCBI WGS metagenome assembly OGPR01 (sample SAMEA2580260, study PRJEB22360) | human gut metagenome | biome: human gut; feature: human-associated habitat; material: faeces | place: Denmark | collected 2008/2010 | reverse complement strand
ATAAGAGGGTCGCCCTGCAGGGCGACCCTCTTATTTTTAAAGGATAAGCGGACTGTTAGTTTTATAACACCTATCTAAAATCATTGATTTGAAGGCACAAACAGTTAAAAAAAAGAGGACGCCTAAAAAGCGTCCTCTTTCATTTTACACCTTCGCTCTTACAACTGCTAGGACATTATGCCGCCACTCATATCCAGACGTAACAAGCATTTTTACATACTGACCCTTGCTATTGATACATGATCCGTTTCGGCCCGTTAGTACAGCAGGTTTCTTGTCTTTCAGCAGGTAGATAGCAATACTGGAGTTATGGACAACCACGTCACCAGGCTTCAGCTCATTCTTATAAAAGTCAATACTTTTATTCGGGTACACGACCTTACAGTCGATCAGCTTGTCCGCATTAACAATAGACTTTTCGCCGACGCCGTAACCGGCCTTGGTGTGGCTGAGAATCTTACCGGCCTGTAGCAGGCCGACGTCCTGCAGCACCCAGGAAACAAAGTGCGCACAGCTTGAACCAGGCTTAGACAACCTCTTAGTAGCAGCAAATGTAGTCTTCGCCGTGTAGCCGTCACCCTTGTAATGCCACTTGTTCTTTAGCATGTAGTCACTGATTGTCTTTGCAGACGCGACAACTGCTTCTGAGATAAGCTTCTCCCGTGTCTTCGGTCCCACAATACCGTCCACGGTCAAACCATAATTGTACTGAAAATTACGAACAGCTTGGTCGGTCTTGACGCCCCAGATGCCGTCCTCGGCGAGCTGATTGCCTAGAATATTTAGTCGATGCTGTAGCAACTTAACCTTATCGCCGGTGTCATTCTTCATCAGCAAGCCAGTGCTATTTTGAGTCTGGGTTTTTGTAGGAGCGGCAATTTCAAAGTATCCATGGTTCATATCAACATTACCTTTGATACCGGACACGCGACCCTTGCTGCTATACTGCCAAGCCCAAACCTTGCCAGTGTAATGGAGCTTAGAGCCATACTCAGCCAGCCAAATTTTTAGGCCAGCAACTCTGGAGGTGACCAGCTTATTCTTCAGAAAATCGGTCGAACTATACAATCCGCACTCATAACCTGCGGCCTTTACCGTCTTTACGAACCTTAGAACAATGTCTGTTCTAGTAGCGTCGGACAGTTTCAAAATGGCCGTTTCATATTCCTGGTCGAAGAAGAGGGGGAGGTCAAACTTCTTTCCCTCGATTGCTTTTAGGAAGGTCCTCGCCTCCTGTTCGCCGCGAGCCACACTATCAGCATAGCTATACCAGTAAGCCCCAACCTTGATACCGGCGGCTTTAGCCCCGGCATAATTTACTTCAAAATATTTATCTTTCTGAGAGATCTCTCGACCGTAACCGGCGCGAAGGATGGCGAACTTTACGCCATCCTTCGCAACTTTTTTCCAGTCGATCGCTCCCTGATGTACGGATACATCAATGCCCTTTAATGCCATATTACTGCTCCTTCATCTATATGAGTTATCCTGTTGATTCTGCTTCTGTTATTTCTGACGCGCTGAGGGTGCCGCTATCATCTACAGCTAGTTTAAACTTTTTAGCGCTTCCCTCTGTGGAAGAGTTAATGATAAGATCGGAACCAACTCTTTGAATGTTGTTAGAGAGAAGTCTGTCGTCTAGCGGTTCTATTTCTTCTGTGACCGTGTACAGTTTTCTACGGCCAGAAATATTATAGGTTGTAACTAAAAAATACGACGGGCTAGGGTCTCCAGATACGATCAAAAGAAAATCTTCGCCAGTATCTTCCCGAGAGGTTTCTGAGTAGGCTGGGTAAGAATCATTGGGGAATCCCTCAAGCTTTGTTCCGTCGAATATTCCACTCGCCCACATCAACGATAGATTTCCAGCGTATCTAAATACAAGCCCTCTGCTCCCGTCTATTGTCTTGACTACGCTCTCTTTAGAAACCCAGTCGTTATAATCACCAAAATAGGAAGGCTTCGTAATATACACCGTGTTACCTTCTTCCAAAGCACCTATATCTACTATGTTAGCTTGCACAAAGACGATCTCTTTGCTCGTATTGCTTCTCTGATACCTATAGCTATAAACATCATAGTCTGTATCAAAGTCGTAAGTCAAAGTTCGAATCTTTTTGTACTTGAGCGGCGCATCCGTCAAATCACCAAAGTTACCAGAGAAGTCTGATGCACCGATATTTTTCCGCGCTTGTTCTTTTTCATTGTCAGAAAAATTTTGATCAGACAAAGCGTAGACATATCTATCACCAAGACTGTTAATTCTATTATTGACGCTATTCATCTGAGCGTTAAATGCTGTAATAACCTTATCAACATCCTTCTTCTTAGCAACACTCTTAGGTAGTAGATCTTCCGGCAGCAACTTGATGTCATACTTATTTTTAGTCGTCTGATCATTGCGATATATAGAGAGACTCTTGTCTGCGTATTCGCCAGTACACATTACATATATCGTACCGCTATGCACACAGACACAAAACGAGTTGGTTGGCCATGTAGATATGTCTTTCGGCAACACATAGTCATCTTGGAAATTATCAAGAAAAGGAGTCGTGCTAGCCCATTCCGGTAAACTATCATCACACTCCCGGCATTTTGCAGTAAGAGTAATCCTTTCGTCGCCGAAGTCGATATCATATGACTGGCCTTCAGTTAGGTTAAACCCAACATTATCTCCGTTGGCCAATCCACTCGCAAGCAAAACGGACTTAACTACCGTTTCCTTCCCAAGGTAATCCTTGTACGCAACTCTATTCCGCATTATCATATTCTGAATTGCGGTAAGTAAATTTTTAATATTTAGTTTGCTCATGACAACACCACCTTATAGAACCATTGGTCGTGCTCCCACTGTAATCTCGGCTTCACCGGCAAGCATACCTACTGCAACAACATTGTTGTCATCAGATGCTCCGCCAGTAGAATCAGACCAACGCCATTGTGTTACTAATTGATAAGCATTTTCTGCATGTAGGTATACCGTGCCTGCCATGAGCGCATCGTAAACTTCCTGTGCAGTTGCGGCTACGCCATCTTGATTATATAAAGTATATGTTGTCAACCAACCTCACTCCCATTCTGAACTACATCGAAAATTGTTACACTACCGCCGCCGAACTTAGCGTTAGACTTGGAGATCTGCTTTGCCGTTCCCGCATCAATAATCAGGATCTTTGCGTTGTCAGGAAGAGCTTGAAGCTCTTCGAGATCCGCAACGCTTCGCAAAGCCAAAGGTTCGCTCATATAATTCACTCCTCACATCAAAATAATTTTCCCATCTTCATCAGTCAGCAGTTCTCCGTTATTACTAACAGCCGCCAACATATTCGCATCCATTAGACTAGCTACTGTATCATCCGCTACTAACGCGGAAGCTCCTCCCGAATTTTTATACGTCCATTCATGGAGTTCTTCATCATACATATACTCTGTTTCCGTATCCATTTCATAGAACGTACTGCCATTTGAAATCGGCATTCCATCAAAAGTTTTGATTGGCTTTGTATCGGTAGATTTGCCCACAAAGTTCATATCATTTTTATTCTGATGGCCGCCATATTTAATCAAGGACACCATGTTAGGTCACATCCTTTCATCATCAATGTTAGAAGACCTGGAGGTTATTCCTCCAGGTCTTCTTTCTTATCCATATTCATCAAAGCTGCCAGCACAGCGCTGACGACAACCGCCCCAGCACTGATCGCTACAGTCTTTGCGCTTGCCACATCGGTGACGCCGTTAACCCATGCTACCAGGTTCGCGGCGATAGCACCGGCGGCAGCCTGCAGTGCGGTACGTAGTGCTCTATGGAGCCATTCTCTTTGTTTCATAACTATTACTCCTTCCGTTAGTACAGTTATTCTTCATTCTTGGTAGGGAGCTGTTTAAGCTCTTCTACCATTTTTGTAATCGTACCATTCCCACCTAGTGAATGGTACGCACAATAACTTTCCAATACATTCTGCATTGCATACATAGGAATGTAACCCATATTTACATAATGCGAATGGTCTCTAATAATTTCTGCCCGCAGCAAACACTTCATTCCGTCGTTTACCGCATGATAACGTTGGAATAATGTTTGCTGCTTTTTGTACAGGATTGCCCATGCGCCTGTTAGGAAAGAAACAAGCACAGGGGTAATTACTTGAGGTATGTACTCAATCAAATTGCTCACCTCTCTTATTCAATAGGATAGGCCAGATTGATCCAAAACGCGTTAGCCGATCCACGATTGATCTGTAATCCACCGCCAACAGGGATACGCAGTCTAGCCGGATTGGTAGTAGGCGCTTTCCAGGAGGGCAGGGTTGCATAGATAGCTGTTCCGTTTTGCGGTCCCGGCACCTTACTACTGTCTAACAATGTCGTCCAGCCGCTGACCGGCCCAGTCAAGGTTATGCCAGCGTTGATAAAGCACATTCCCAGCTTTTGGGTTACCACCGCCGTGCCATCCGACACTACACCGCCGGAAAAGCTGGTGTACGACTTAACGCTAGAATTCGTTGTAATTTGTGGCGTGTAGACAAATAATTCGTCATTCGTCAGTTTGATATAACTTCCATCTCCGTATTGGACGTTCGTCCGATACGGCGTGTTCGCCGCTACTGGCGGATTGTCGTTATAATCATCTGTTACCGACGCCTGCTTCAAGAGGAGGTAATCAACCCCGTTTTGTTCTTGCACTGTTTTGATGACAGTTTGGGTGTATATCCGCTGATACAGCAGCCCATCTTCGTCCGTGTCGTCATATACACGCTCTGATACGATATTGATGTTCTCCCCGCTCAAGATCGCACCGATGAGTTTGGCACCTGTGATGGTGCCGGTGGCAGTGATGTCCTGGGCAAAGATGGACTGTATAAACGCATCGTTTGCGTACACCTTGCCGCCATCAATAACCACCTTGCCATCCTGAATCAAGGTCAGTCCGTCCACTGTATCCGCCACTTGCTGCGCTTTGTTATACGCCTCCTTTGCAGCCTCATAAGCACTAGAGATAGAAACCTCGGAGTAAGCGAAAGTGTCGTTCGTAAACTGAGTAAGCACACAAGTATACAGCGTGCTCGTCGCGGAGTTATCGCTGTAGGTCGGTTCCGTCTGCGTCCACCCGCCAGTTGGCGGAACAGTGGTAGGTTTACTAGGCACTATGGAGGAAGATTCCGTTAGCAAAAAATATCTAGTTTCAGATTCTACACTAGGGACCTTCGAAAAAGCTATTCTGCCAGAAGCCTTTACACTCATCAATCATTACTCTCCAATCTAGCAGTAAAAGTTATCTCACTGCCGCTTAATTCCGTATTGACTATGAGCGTTAATCCTTCACCAACTGAAGCTGCATCTTCGCCTTTATACCACTTGATCTCCCCAAGCACAGAAATTTCAGAAGAACTTAACTCTTTCCCACCCATATAAACATGAGCGGTTAATGTTGTGTTAATCATATTCCCGGTTATCACAGGACTGGCGGATGAAGTAACAGAAAGTGTAATGGCGTCCTTTCCGCTCACCCCGTCTTTACCTTGCAACACTTTATTTATAGTCAACACTTTTTCATATATGTTATCGTTGTACTTCACAGTGAAGGTTACACTCGCTATTTCATTAGTTAATTCTGTTAGAGTGAAGGTGTTGTTGCTATTATCAAATGAACCACTACATCCAGAACATACATATGTTATGCTGCACTTATCAGAAACATCTTTCAGCCCTTTAATGACAGAGAGTTTGCAGCTGCAGCCTTCCAATGAACTTGGCACCCCGCTGTTATCACAGGGCACCCCAATATACTCACGGGATAACAGCACATTAACAGGTGCGTTCGCATCCTTCGAATATCCGGAGATAGTCAAAGTTGAACCGTCCCAAACCAACGCACCGTTGCCGAAGTTGAACGTACCGTCGGACAGGATCTTCACCCCGTTGTCTCCGCCAACATAAATCGAGCCGTCCTCCGCAATATAGGTCCCGTCGTTTGTAGACTCAACAGATTCCTTGCCGCCAGTAGACAGGGAGGTGGCGTTGACGTTACCTGTGAAGTTTGCCGTGCCGTCTTCGTTAAACGAAATCACAGTTCCATTTTCACTGACGATGGACAGTACCGAGTCTCCCTTGGGGTCGATTGAAACCGTGTTCGTGCCGTTTGTTACGGTCAAACCATCAGCATCAAACCGTAGGCTATTATCTGAATTATAAATTCCAAGTGACTCGCCCAGCAGTAGCTTACCACAAAGGACTTCGCCGTTGATGCCATACCCCTCTGTGTACTCTCCGGTCTTCGGGTTGACATAGAAAAACCGTCCAAGCGCCGCGCGGGTAGACTTCCAGTTGTCATCTGTAATAGCGATAGTCGAGTTGATGATCTTCATCTGGATGTCTTCGTACTTCTCAGTCATCGGATCGAACTTTCTGTAAAGCGTCCCGTGCTGGTCAACAACCATGTTCTGATTATCAGCACTGTCTATAATTTTTGTGTGTGTTGCGGATAGACCATTTTCTGTCCAGTTAGAAAGGACCCCAGACGCGTCGGAACCCTTGACTGCCTGCTTTGTTACATAGTCAAAGGTAGACGCCATAGACGATGCGCGGGATAGAATATCCGCCACATCAGCTGTACCACTAAGCGTCTTAGTTACGTCGGAGAACTCGACAGACAGGCTATCCATATCTGAATAGTCAAGATCATAACTAACAAGCCTTAGTCTGTACACTGCGCCATCAACCTTAACCCGAATCCAATTGCCTACAGAGAAGTAGTCAACTATCGGCGCGAACGCTGGGATGATCAAAAGATTCTTTAATGTAGCTGTAATAGTATGCTGCAGATTCGCAGACTTGTAGATTTCTTTCTTAGCCTTGTCGATAAACTGAAGAGCCTGATCAACAAGTTCTGAATCAGTCAGCCCGTCAGAAATAAAGTTGTCGTTAGAATACTCATCCTCTCTCCGGTAAGAAGAAAACTCAACCCACAAATCATGACCTAGGTATGTCTCCAAATCGAGAGCGCCCCGAATCTCTTCCTGCGCCCTTTCGATATACTGCTTTACCCCAAGCACCGGTTCATCCGAAGCCGTCTCCGCCCCCTCGTCGCCCAGGATAATCATAAGCTCTGAGCTGCGAACATCCTTCTCCGCTTGTATCGCAAGCAGTTTGTTGTAGTACGGCAGGTAATACTGGTCGTACATAATAGAGGTTGTTTCGCCACCACCGGATTCCGTCAAGATATTTAGAACGTCTTGGCAGCAATCCTCAAATTCATCCAAACAATCCATGCTGTACTTCTTTAGATTATTTGTGAATTGTTCCAGCTCCAGCTTGAATAAACCAGTAATACTAACATCCTCAGTGTCTGAAATGGCAATCTTCTTTTCTACAAGTTGCTTTGCGTAGTCGGCATAATTGTCTGTTACGACAACAGAAATTGTACTCGACGTTGCCACGTCTTCTTCTTCGGTGTAGCTAGTAACAGTAAAATTGCCTGTCCACGTTGGAGTGCTTCCTTCTGTATTCACCCATGAAGTTGTGTTGACAGTAAACTTAAATCTGCTTGTGTCAATAAACACTTTCGCCATTGCCTTTAGTGCGCTCTCAACTGTAGCCTTTGACGTACTAGAAGTCAGCTTGGACACCGCAATAGGGGAGAGGTTATCCGCCGTCAGTAAGGCAGCTTGTGCCGCAGCATTCGTTTCCTGGTGCTCGTAAGTCGGCATCATAGATGTCTGCAAGTAGTTTCCAAATTCTATTGCGCTAAAGTAAGATTTAACTAAGTTGGAGTATCCTGCAATGGGCGAAGTAATCTTTTCCAGATTTTCGTTCATCGGCTTATATTTATCTATAAGCTCGTTGTAGGAAGCCAGGATAGTAGCGTCGATCGAGCTACCAGCCTCTTCATCGTAATGATGACATAGCTCATCATAGCTATTTAATTTTGCTACCAGCTCGTCAGACATATCTTCCTTGGTATCATCCGTGATACACCAAATGTATCCGCCGCCACTTGGATTGCATAGGCGAACCGTCGCCGTCATCAGGTCATCGCCAGCAGTTAGTCGAAAACAATTTTTCACGGAACCAGTGTCTGTTTCGTAGGACACCTCGTCGGTGAGATTCTCCGTAGAAACAAAGATTGTTGTGTCCTGGCCATATCCCTCGTTAATATTAGAACTGTTACACTCCGGGCAGTTGCCGTCAAATTCACCTCTATAACCGCAGTCTAGGCAGGTCCGCTCCAAGTCATACACTTCTACCGTTCGGGATGGGGTTCCTTTATCAGTAGACCCGGAAGGATAAACAAACAGACAGCCAATCTCTTCTGCAACGGCGTCGAAAGCATCTTTGATAGAATCGCCGTCGAAAGAAAACGTGCGCTGCAGTTTTGCTATCGTCGAATCTACATGACCAATAGAATAGTGAGGCGCTTTCTCCATTAGACGATGGAGAAGGGACGCGTCAGGTCTGTCAGGGCGATAGAGAATAGTAGGGAAGTTTTCATCGTAGTCGTCCCTGTCGATGTCATCTTCCGTGTTAATCTCAATGTCGTGCAGTAAAATTTGAGACAGCTCGGCTTCACCCAAGCTTGTTGCGGTTATACTCTTCATAACACTAGAAGACTCCTGTGTGTTAACAGAGATAGAAAACCACTTATCCCACTCTTTACACCAGACCAACTTAAAGTCAACCACCTTATCCCATATAGGACAGACCATACCGTCGAACTCTTTATATATATCAAAAGATAATTCGCATGAATCACTCAATCTATCTGACAAACTGATATTATCAGCCGTATTTAAAACGCCAAGCTTTTCTCCGCCGCGTTTAGCCAACACTAAAGTGGGGCACTCTGGCGACCCAGTTCCATCAAACTGAATGCGAATAGCCATTAGAACACCACCTTCCGTATCGGCCTGTAAATAATTTTTACGTCACACGGTATGGAGAAGGTAATAGTGTTTACGCGATCCGAATAAGAGTTATAGAGCCGGAAGAATGTGAAATTGAAATCGTTATAAATCTTTTTGTGGGAGGCTAGGGAAGAGGTGACAATCTTGTCTACGCAGTCCATTGTTATCTTTTCTCCAGCAGTGCAGCCGGTTATAAATGTAACCCGCCCTTCCAGATTATTAGTAATAGAGAGATCCCCGTCCTGCTTACAAGTGACTTCTAAGAGGTCAGGATAAAGCACCCCAATCTCGTCCGAGTCGTTTGTTATATTATAAGTTCCATTAGCGGCTTCTATAGAGAACGCAATAGTCGTAGCTTTGCCAACACCAAACGGACGGTTAGTATTAAAGGTAAGGTTCAACCCAATAATATTTCCGGCAAACTCAATCTTTTCCACATTGAAACTTCCCTGGAAGGTTATATCCTTCCACCCGTTTTCTTTTGGGTCAAGCAAAGCAAAATCATAAAACCGTCTGCGGTTTAGCCAACGCATCAACTTGCGGTACTCAACCAAGGAAATCTCCTGGCCAGGCCCATCTGTGGTATTCTTGCAGATGCTAAATGTGGTAGAAAAACACTGCTCGTACTCCGTGCCTGTTTGAGCATAATAAACCCCGCCGTGTTGCTTGACAGAGTTAAAAGTAATCTCAGACCCTGCGGAGCTACTGTCCGTGCCACCGCTATCAAACGTGCATACGATGTAGCCGAGGCTACTAAGTTGCACGCCATCATATATGAAATCTGTTGCTCTCATATAGTAACCTCCTGTTCTTTTATTCTGCTACTGTCTGGTAGCGTCTATGAAACTCTCGTTCAATTTCTTTGAGCAGCCTAGCCATCTTTTTATTTAGCGCAGCGTATTTATCGCTTTGCGCCGTCGCGTCTACAATTGCTTTGGCTAACTCCGCCTTTAGACTAGAGACCTCTTCATTCAGCGAGTCAATCTCGTTTAGTGAATCAGAATATCGTGACTCGAACAATTCTTTTTCGGCCAGCACATTATCGTACTTCTCTCTTAGCCGCTCATACTTGTTCTTCTGAGCTTGACATCTTCTCTTATAATCCAAACCATTTCCTCCAATAATGATGAACGGGAGCGGCTAAGGCCGCTCCCGTTTACTATTACCATTTAATACTGTTCTTCCCCTTTGTGTTTCTTCCCGCCAGTCTATCAACAGTCATCGCCTGGACCAGCTTTTCAAACTTGGGGTCAGATCGTGCCGAGTTCATGAAGTCATTATAATTTGACACATTCGGAAGAACGATCTCCATGTCGATAGAATTCTTGATGTCGCCACCAGTGTTACCAGGGACTTTAGCAACCGGCCAATTAACACCGAAGTTCATAGCGCGGGCAATGAAGTTACGGGGGTTGTTCGCCATATCCCAGATGTTGGATGTAGCATCTCGATTCAAAACACTATCACCCCTCTTGAGCTGGGTAAGCAAAGCACCGTCAGATTTACGGATAATAGTTTCCGGGCCGTTCTCCTGAGTCCATGCAAACTCATCACGGGGGACACCCTGCACGCCAGAGGCATAGCCACGTTTCTTCATCCACGCAATCAGCTGCTTGTTGTACTTACCGCCAATCTTCTCGTATTTCTTTCCGTACTTCTTTTCAAAGCCCATCTTTTTGAAATACTCATTTCGGGCCTTCATCGACCAATCATAGTCTTTATACTTCAATCTATGGATGAAGTATTTGTTAGGCTTTAACTTCTTCTTGTTGCCGGTGTACTTCTTCTTGTAGAAGATTCCGTCCATTTTTTTATCATCTGTCGGAGTTTTTGTTGTAGTTGTACTACCCCCACCAGCATTTGACTTCGGAGTGCCCTTGCCCTCGTCAGTCTGACTTTCGACATCCTTGACATCCCCGGCAGCGTCAGAATCACCATTAGAATATAGACGAGCAACATACTCTTTGATCTCATTTAGAATGCCGTTTAAAGCAGTACACTCTTCGCTAAAGCTATCACTGTAATTAGCCAGTACGTCCTTAGAACTGTTCTCGCTCCAAATAGTCTTCATCGAATCGGATAGAGTGGCCCCGACATCTTCGGTCGCACTAGTAATTGTATCAGCAACTGTTTCCGCGTTCTTATTCGCAGACTCAATTGCATCGGATAGCAACTTGTCTATATCATCAAGACGCTCATTTATAAACTCCTCGAAGTTATCAACGAGGTCGTCCAGAAGCTCTTTCGTATCAGATACATACTTGTCATACTGAGTGTCTTGCAGGTCGTCCTTTGCTTCCTTTAGGTCGTTCTTCAACTGCTGTACAGTCTTCTTAGACTCCTCTGAAGTATCCCCGGAATAAGCAGATAGCTGCTTCTCTAGTTTTGATATATTCTTGACCTGTTCGTCAATGTTCTTTTGGTAGTCATACAGATCCTTTGCACTATCTAACGCCTTTTCGTACTCATCAATAGTGTCTTTCAGAGAATCCAACAAAGCGTCGAACCCGTCCTCGGCTAAGTCTTTTAGCGCATCCTTCTCGTCATTTGCCGCCAGAATAGCATCTCTATGTGATTCAATCAAGTCCTCACGACGCTCTAAAAGCTTTGTGTTATATGGATCATTGGCAATGGATTTATTGATCTCAGCAATAGCCTTGGCGTACTGATCAGCCTGTGCCATATACACATCGTAGTTCTGAGCGTGTAGCGCTTTAGTAGCGATACCTTCGTTAGTAATCGCTCCATTGTCATCGAACAAATCTTTCTCGCTCATTAAGTCAATGAGAAAATCTGCCTCGTCTGTTAGCTTTGAGAAGCCATCCTGCATGTCGTCAAACTTATCCCAGTCTAATTGCCGTAACTCATTTTTATATTTTGCCAACGCTTCGTCCGCCTCAATAATAGAAGTTGTGAGCTGGTCAATCTCGTGTCGCATATCATACCATGCTTCGGAGCCAATTTTCACAGACCCAGAATCAACAGCTTCGTTCAGCTTTTTAACGAGACCAGTCCGTTTCGCCACAAGTCTATTTTGATTCTTGGCCTCATACTTAATTAAGGCGTCGTAATATTTAGAACTTGCTTTGTAACCCGCCTCTTCATAAAAGTCAATAGAGGCTTGGAATGCTTCTTGGTAATCCTTCGCGCGGTCAATAGTATTCTGCGCTTTAGTGGAATAGTTATCAAAAATTTCTTTATAAGCGTCGGCGACAGTTACTTTTAATTCCGCTACCTGCTTCTTGCAGTCTTGAGCTTTATTATACCACTCTTGATATTGGCTGATCTTTTCTTTCAATTTCTTGTTGGAGATCTTGTCAATATCAATCGCACCGTTCTGCACTTTCTTTTTGTACGCCTTGCTTAACCCAACAGAGTTTGCCTTCTTAATGTAATAGTTGTATGCCTTACCTTGCGTCACAATCTCGCTGTTGAGATTCTTGATATTTTTCCGTAGAGCATCATTCCTTGCTCCCACCTGCTGATAAGCGCTATCAGCTGTTACTTTGACAAGCTCAATTGCTTCTTCAATTCGCTGAAGTTTGACTTCGACCCAATCGAAAAACTCGGCGTCTGACTTTGAACCAGAACCTTTTTTCTTGCCAGAGGACTTCTTTTTGCTAGAAGACTTCTTTTTGTTTTTCTTGTTGGAGTTAGACTTAGAAGACGAACCTCTTGACTTTAAACTGCTATTACCACGGACACCAGGGTTCGGGTTACCGAAGTTCTTCTTTCCGCCAGTGGTACTGCCAGCAAAAGCAGTACCGTCCGCCATAGCTGTCTTGCCGCGTGTGTCAGAGCCGCGTAGCTGACCTTTCTTAAAAAGTTCCTCTGTTTGCGCAGCGTTAAAGATTATATCGTGAGAACGATAGTCAAAGAACTCTGCTCCGTCCTGCCCGATCACATAAAATGAACCATCTCTTACCAGCAACTCTGGGCCGACCTCACCACCTAAAGCAGTACCGGAGCCTCCAGCGCCCCAAAAACCAGATGTGCCTTGAGCAAAAGCAGTGCCATTAGCTTTAGAGCCATTGCTTCTCAATCTCTGAGATGCACCCATATAGTATTTAGCTCTATTTATACTAGTAGAGGCCCCATTATATCTATTCGAATTACCCGTGCTAGGCCCTGCTGTCTTCCTGATGGTGTTAACAGTGTGATTCTCGACATAATTTGTGGTGATAGTCTTAGTTACATTCGGCTTTCGACTAGCTGTGTCTATCGCTGAATTGTAATTATGAACCTTTTGGGTAGCTTCTTCTGCGCCGGTGACGGTTACTTTAGTATTAACAGTGTTTTCTTTCGATCCATCACCTTGTTTCGACGTATCAGAAGATGGTGCATATATCTTCCCGCTCTTCCCGCTACCTGTTTCAGTCCGAACTTGCACAGTAACATTTTGTCCTTCGAATTCTTTTCTTATCCGCTCGACTGCACCAGGTTCCACTTCCGGAGAAACAAAAATTACCTTTCCAGTCTCGTCAGAAACAAAAGTTCCAATACCCGTTTCGGCATCTATAGTGTCAACACCTACTGATAGGACTATTTTCTTGCCGCTATCTTTTTCAACCTGAGCGATATAATCATTTACGCTTTTATTCTCTGATTTTGCGGCACTTTTGACAGCGGATTCATCTACCTGTAAATATCCTCCACCTATATCTGTATAAAGAATTTTATTATAGGATTCTTGATATTTCTTGGCAAAATCCTCGACGGACATCCCAGCAACTTCTGCTGCTTTAGCTACAGCCTCATAAGAAGCAACCGTGTATTTTGAACCATCCTGCATAGAGGTTCCGAGTTGTTGGGAATATTTTGCGATTCGCTCCAGGTAGGTCATCCCAGCGTCATCAGACCAGTCTATATCAATATAGTTTCCTGCGGCGGCAAGTAAAGACTCGAAACCATCCGTCGATAGGCCAATAGCTTCAGCTACTTCTTTAAAATGGCTGACCGGGATATTCCAGTCATAATTTCCGCTTTCATCTTTTGTGAAAGAGTCGCCGTACTTCTGTAAGACGCTTTGTACATCTTTGTCAGAACTCATTTTGTCGAAGAATGCTTGTACGCCGGACGCAGTTAAATTACCATCCGCATCTCTATTTCTGTATACTGAGTCGAATTCTTTGAGTAACTTTTGGGCTTCTTTTCTTTTCTCCGCAATATTGTTTATATTAACATCATCGAACCCTGCAAAATTTTCCTTCATGAAGCCCCAGTACATATCGTTACCAAGCCCCGTCATACCAGTCTTTTGGTATTGCATTACATTGTCATATGCTTTTACAATTTCGTCATATGGAGAATATGACTTCGGCATATTCTGATAATTCTGCATATTCTTTCCGAACGAAATTACATCTTGCAGTACATACCCGTACTGTTCTTCAGAGGACAAGGCACGGTCTGTCGCTTCTGTTAGATTGTTGTAATAATTGCAGAGATCTTGAATTGTAATACCATGCGCTTGCATGAACGTGTTTAACTCAGGAAATTCATTTGCTAGAGCTTGTATAGATTGCGATGTTACATCTCCAGCATCACCAAGGTTGTAGAATTCGTCAACAAGTGATTCCAAAGCGCCGCCAGAAGAAAAACCTTCGCCTATAATTTCCGGAATCGTTTTCCCAGCGGTGCGGTCAAACATCTGTGTCGTTTCATTGAGAGCCTTTTCTGCATCCGCCACAAGCTGTTTGTCATACGCCGTCTTGGGTTCAAAATTAGAAATTATATCGAAGATGGCCGCATATTTTTCAGAAATAGTTTCACTGGTGACATCAAGTGCCTCATTAACTCCTTCGAGTTTTCCCTCGATTTGTTCTCTCCCATAACTATCTAAGCCGGGATCAGCCAGGTCGGACTCGTATTTTTCTTTTACCTTTATGGTATCCTCGTATGCTTTTGTTGCCTGTTGTAGTTGTTCCGGTAGAGTACCCTGATATAACCCGTCGCCTTTAACGAAATCAATAACATTGCTTTCGGTCGTGAGTGCGTTCACACTATCGCTGTACAGAGTAGCTTTTTGCTGATTAGCGATCTCCTGCTTCAGAATGAGCGTTCTTTCTAGCTCTTCGTTTTCTCTCTGGAGTTTAGCAACTGTACCTTCGTCTGTGAGATTTACATACCCTTGACTTCTAATATTATCAATGATTTTTTGATTCGCTTCTATCTGAGTTCGTACATTATCAACATTATTTTGAGCGGATTTATACGCTTCAGAGTCCGCTTTGAATTGCTCGATCTTACCACCAAGGGATTCTGCCTTCATAGCGGCAACACCGAAAGCTGCGGCCAACGCACCAACAGCAGTAGTAGCAGCGGCCACTGGATGAGCAGATATGACGCCCCACAAACCACTGATCGCACTCTTAGCTTTGTTAACACTATCTAATGTTTTTCCTGCGACGATACCTGAGAAGGAGTCTTTTGCAGCTCCGGTAGCTAATTGCTTTAGAATATCTGCGCCGCCTTTAAATAGCTTCACGCCAGCAATTCCGGCCAGTATAGTTTCAACGCCCGTTGCAGCCGGGCCTAATTGATGGAATAATTCAATCGCTTTATTCAGAAATCCTAAAATACCAGTGCCACCGGACACTACGCCTTTTACCAGGTCAGAGTTTATAGTGTTGTAAGACAGCTCTTCAAACTGCTCTTTAAACTGACCAACCTTACCGGAGATTGAGTCCATAACAACTTCATTAGCCGCCTCAGTTTCGCCGGAAGCACTCAGAGCTTCGTCATAAGCGCCAGTCAAGTCCTTTAGGTTAGTGATAATGCCAGCGACGACGTTGGACTGATTCTTGCCAGCAATACGTTCAAGCAATGCCGCCTGATCTGTATCAGGCATCTTATCCCAAACGCTTGCAATCTCTACCATGATATCGTAAATCGACTTATAGGTAGTGGCGTTTTCCATAATATCAACGCCAGACAACGCTTTAATTTCTGCGCGATATTTTGCAGCGGATGTCGCAACGTCGTCGTAGTCTTCACCGAGTTCTTCGAGTTCAGGCTTAGATGTGCGGATTCTTGCGGACATTGTTTTCAAAGCTGTGCCCGTTTTAATTGGGTCCTGAATCGCAGCATTGCCTGCCGCCGCAAGAGCAACGGATTGCTCAAAAGATGTGTTAGCTACATTAAGAGCAGCACCGCCACGCTCCAACGCAGACATAAGCTCTTCTGCACTGATAGCGTAATCCTTACCAACCTTAGCCAAGACATCAGAAACACGAGTGGCGTCGGACGCCTCTAGGCCATAGCCCTTAATAATAGAAGTTAAGCCAGTCGTTGACGCATCCACTGTTGTGTCAGCAACATTTGACATAACGGTTGCAGCATCAGCGAGGGTAGAGGCATCTTCTAATCCATAACCAAGACGAGTAAACGTTTCGACAGACCCAAGGACTTCTGTAACGCTATGTCCCATATCATAAGCTGAATCTGCTGCGCGTTGGAAGAACGAGTCAAGTTCTGAGCCACTCTTTCCAGTGACAATGGTGAGCTGAGTTAGCGCGTCATTGATATCCCTAACAGCAGTAACCATTTCCGTAGCAACTTGCTTTGCTTTGTAAAAAGCACCTTGAATTGCTTCGGCTACTGTCACGCCCTGCGCTATAGAAAGAACTTCTGATTTAAACCCGGTACTTATGTTGTTTTGTTTGTAATCTATCCCTGCGACGCCTGAAGTGATTTTTCTTAAATCTGATTTGCTGTATGACCCAGCCTCGACAATAGCTTCAAGTTGATCCTTGTAAGACTTCAGGTCGTTAATATCAGCATCATCCAGCAACGAGAGTTTCTTCGGTTGATCCATGCTGGATATTTTTTTTAAAAGGTTATATACGGGGACTAAATCGTTAGACGTATCTTTAACTGAAGCAGAGAGACTGTCCATCGCTCCCTTGGCAGATGCGATAGCTGCCTTCGCCGAAGATTCAACTTTACCAAAGCTTTCAGCGGACACCGTCCCAAGTTGGCTAAGTTGATGGATCGCACCCTCCGCTTTTTTTAACTCGGCTTCTACCCTCGTGGTATCCGCCGATGTGCTATACTTAACTGCTTTCTCACGGATAGCATCGACCTGTTTTTGAAGCGCTGCGACCGTCTTATTCGAGGTAGAAGTATCCTCCAAACTTCGAGTCCTCGCCGCATTTTGTATTGCGGCAACTTTATTTTTACTATTAGTAAATTCATTCTTGTTGTAAGAACCAGTCTGGATAGCACTTCTAACAAGACCGGCTAGCACCTTCTTTTCATTAGACAGATCACTAGATAAAGTCTTATTATTCTGAACAGACGGGTTCTTCCGGATATAGTCTACAAGATTTTTATAATACTTAATAAGAGGTTCGATGTTAGTGGCGAACGACCTTTTGCTTCCAGAACTGCCGCTCCCGCCAGAACTAGCACCACTACCTCGACCACTCTTGCCGTTGATCTTTACGTCATCTATATTCAGAACTAAGTTCTTTGCTGCGGCATTGACAGCGCTCTGCAGCCCCTTAGTATCAATTACGGGCAGGAGATTTACCTTTACACCATTCTTTCCAGCAGCCGCACTAGCAGCAGTCTTTAAAGCATTACTGTCAAACTCAGGTATAAGTTTTACCTTTACGCCAAACTCTTCCGCCACGATCTCACCACCTTGATATTATCCAAATTTAGAATGAAGGACGTCAATGACTTTCGCATTGACGTCCTTTTGTGCATTATCTATGTAAGGTCTGGCAAACGCTTTTCTCCACATGCCATTCCCGTTTCCTTGTGCGCCTGTATTTATAATGAAGCTTAGGTCTGTGCCAGACGGTTGATAGCCGGGGAACACTGGCGTGTTACCTGGAGTCTCATCTGTTACTAAGAGAGACAGATCCCCTTCGTAATGTTTTAGGTTCTCACCAGATTTCATCATACATCTACGGTCATACCATTCAGGGCTGTACGAATAGACGTCCAAGTTGATATGTTCCTTTATGACGTCATCAACTATAGGAGGAATGTCGTTATGTATAACACTCCTAAGTTCCTCCATTAAATGTGCTTCAAGCTCTGCAAAGCTATCAAACACTGTCATCGCTATCACCCTGTTCAGCTATATATTTACTAAAATCTTCCGCCAATGCACTGACACTTGCCTTTAAAGACTCAGCGTTTTTTGAAAAGACAGAAATGATTTCAGACAGGTCGCTACCCATAACCTCCTTAAACACAAGGGACACCTCGTTGTATTTCTGAGTAACGAACTTTAGCATTGACAGGGCCTCGTTTAATTCTTTTTCTCTTGTGCTGTTGATCTTATCAACACGCGCCTGCAGTTGTTCCTCAAACGCATTCTCAAAAATGAACAACTGATTCTCGTTCACCTTATCAAGTACCTTGTCGTAAACATCTGTAGCAGTCATAAGGAAGAACTCTGACTCCATATCTGCCTCATCAAAATCAATATCAGTAAATGCAACCAGCACAGCGTGCATATACGCAACGTCTTTAAGCCATGGAAGGTATTCGTCATCAGCAAAACAAGAAGCGACTCCGGCTTCCACCGCAGTCACGAACTGATTTGCGGTAATGCTCTCTCTGACGTGGATCACAATCCCGTCACCAATTTCAATAGTTACTTCACCAACTGAGCTATCCTGCTTTTTATAGTATTTATTTAAAGCATCAACACTGATGCGCTTGTTTTCTTTGTTATTCATAATTATCCCTTTCATTCGTCAGCCGATGTAGCGAAGTGTGACAACCCGATGCAAATTGCGTCTGCTTCGTCCGGCCCAACATCTTTATCTAATTTGTCTCTTACGTAGGCAATCGCCTGCTGTTTTAGCTCTTTACTCTTGATACCTTTCCCTTGATGAAAACCCAGTTTCTTTCTCCAAGCAGTCGGCAAGATGCAATAGAACTCAATGTCGTGGTAATAGCACCACGCCATAATCGCTCCTTGTATACGAGCTAAAGATTTATATGTACTTACGTTCACTTGTTTTTGTATGTCCTCAAACACTACCAAGTCTGCGTTTGAAATTGCTATAATGTGACAAAGATTGGTCATCATATACCCAATACGCCTTTCGGAATCTTTGTCCTTGCTCAAATCAATGACACCTGATTCAATACAGACGCCATCTTCCAATACGGCGTACCCGCTAATAGCAGTCGCCTGATCTAACGCGAGTATACACATATTTCCTCCTAGGTTAAAAATAGGGGTACGGAATACTCCGTACCCCTAGAATAGGTATGGATAGAATCCGATTATTCGTTCTCGTCCAGCATGATCATATCCAGGATGTTGTTATCGTTTTCGGTATCGACCATCAGGTCACAGGTAATGGTAACGCTTGCGGGATCGCCGTTGTTAGACATCTCCAGAGTAAAGTCAGTCTGAGGTGCGCACTTCCAAGCAATCATACGGAGCCAGACATCTTCACCGGCCTCAGTCTTATCCTTAGTTTCCATGTAGGCAGTGAAATACTTGGGGAAGGTGGTAGACTTGATAGAGATCTTTTGTGCAGAAGTCAGCTCTTCCATGTAATAAACAACGCACTTATCGCCAATAGCAATGCCGCTAGTCTCGCCAGCAGTAAAGGTGCCATTTGACAGAGTACCGCTGATTGCAGTGCCACAATCATCATCAGCCTTAAACACAGTTGCGGTAGTTGCAGTCTTGCTGGTAACAGTCAGCTTACCAGCTTCAGTTGCAGCAACCACTTCGCGCTTCAGCCAGTTTGCGCCGGACTCAATATCCCCACCAGTCATCAGAGAATATAGATCGAACGGGGTGATCTGAGTCTCAAAGCTGATAGTGCCGCCACGTTCACCAAAGAAGGTGACGCGCTTGGGGTGGCCCCAGCCACCATAAGCATAAACGGATTCACCAGTCATTTCGGCGGTGGACACATTTGCATAGTCCATATTCAGGAAAGGCTTCTTAGTCTTATATTCACAAAAAAGCACGTTGCAAACCTCACGGTTCGCCATCTTAGGAACGCCCATGTTTTATTCCTCCTATTAGATATAAAAATAAAAACCGCCACAATGGCGGTTAGCAAATGTCACTCATTCGGGCGACACCAAACAGAGAAGTCAAAGTCATCTTTGCCCCATACGCTCCAGCGCGTAAGGATGGTGTCAATTTGCAGAGACATATTGATTTCGTTAAATTGATCGTACAGTTGATACACTGTTAAGTTGTAAACGTCTTGAATGTTCATCGAGTGTGATCTTGCTGCTAACTTAGATGTAACGTTGTCTAGCCGCATAGCATCCTGTCTATCCTTATATTTCTTAGATCTCTTTCTACCTGCCGCTATCTTTGCTTCACGCTCTAGCTCTTTCTTACTCTTCTTTTTAACAGCCCCTTCTTTTGGAGGGGACATATAATTGCGTTGCAAAATTAGATCTCGCACATGCTCATAGTTACTGCAATTGATATTCCCGACAATATCATCTGTGTCAGGACGCAACGTCAAAAAGGACGCCGATGGCTCATCAAACATAAGACGTTCATCTAGAAAGAATGACAACGCTTCTGCAATTGCATTACGAAAATCTTGTTGTGCAACCAAGAACAAAAAGATGGGAGTGGAGTTTAACTCTTCTACGATATCCGGTGTTAGCTCTATGTTTAAGTTATCTGCTAGTTGAGACTTCGTATATAAAAGCATACCGATTCGCCAGTTGTACACGTCCTCGCCGCCAGCTTCCACAATATCGTTAGTAGTAGGGCATCGTATATGACCGACTCCTTTTACCAGCAAAGAGCCTGTGTAATTCAGCTCCAGTTTTGTGAAGGAATCAACCATAATCTTTTGCACCATGTCTAAAGCTAAAGTCTTTAAACAGGTACACCACCTTCCTTGTGATATAGTTGTAGTTCGGCAGAACATATCCGACAGGGTAACGCTCTGAAGGTGTTACTTTGCCAATACCAAACCCGTGCTTGTGGTTAATCTCATCATCAATCGCATCAGCAATCATATCGACAAGAGTGCCAAATTCTCCAGGCATCATACTCGTATGGCAGGTAACAAAAATCATAAGCTCGACGTCACACACGGTGTCACTGCTGATGTTCGTAATATTCGTTTCGCAACAAATGTATGGAGCCGCGATATCAGTTGTTTCAGGGATACGGGCAAAAGGAAAGACCTTCTTATACAGAAGGCCAGGAGCAGGAGCGGTCTTGAACTCATCGTCGCCAAGCAGGTCAACAATCTTTTGAGAAGACAGGATACACTCAATCGCTTTGTCTTTGCACACACGTGCTGGATACAATAAACCCATTATGACCACCCCTTTACTGTAAATTCTTTCTTTGTTTCTAACTCACCATATGTGATAGTCAGAACAAACTTCTTACCTATATTACTTCTATTCTTACCAACAGACAGGATAGCTTGATCACCTGTTAGCGCTACCGACGCAACATTTGACTCGCAATTAACAGAATACGTAACCTGTTCATTTACAATCTCTCCGTCAATATAAACGTAAGCAACAAAAGAGTTCTTGGAACCAGTATAAACAAACTCCTTATTAAAACCAATAATCTCAATATGGTCTTTTGTCGGATCCGGCTTAGGTGCGTCAGGCTTTTTAATTCGGTCGTAATAATTAGCAATCATTAGATCGTAATTATCAACTTCGTCATTACGCGGACTCTCAACCAGCATATGTACATAGATGCCATGTCCGTTATAAACACTACTAGCCCTATTCAGTTTGGTGACTTCGAACGCCTGGATGTCCTCCGCTTTCGGGTCATCAATCAAGAACCTATCATTGCGATCTATCAAAGCAGTCTCGTCATCTCTCGGCATCGTGACCTGCATTCTGGCGTCACCAACAGTGACAAACTGCTGGGAGTATTCGCCGGTCAGATACTTCGTGCCGTCGATAGCGATGACCATACGAGATACTACTTCGCCGCTTGGGTTAACCCATTTCAGGTTATAGTTACACTGCACCATTAACCCTGTCTGATACACTTCGCTGTATTCATCAACGGACGTGATAAGCCAAACACTGTTAGCCCACTCTACATATGTGCCAGCAAAGATTGTCTCGCCAGGCATAGTATGAATGTTTTTTTCCCTGAGCTTTTGTGTGCTGGTAATAGCGCACTTACGTTCTTCGCCATCAATAACCGCAGTCTGAAATGACAACGAGTTTGGCAGTTTACTGTTAATCCAGCTCTGCGTATTTTTTAGCCAACGCTCTCTTGGAGGGTCTTTTAAATAAGACAGGCGGCGCTTGTAATTGCTTAAACTACTCAATAACGCCACCACCCTTATACGATGCCTCTAGCTTCTTACACAGGTCAATCGCTCGAAAAACATTCTTCTTTACTTTCTTTACTGAGCAGTCTGATATATTGTCAGACAGGTAGGACACGATTCCGATAATACTCATGTAGTATGGCTGTGAAGACAGATTGTCTAGCAATTCAACACCGACAAGTTCTGTCAACAAGGTATCTAAGTATTCTTTTAGAGTTTCCTCCTCACATTCTTTTAGAGGCAAGATCTTATACAGCTTCCCTACAGTTCGTTCAAAATATTTCTGCATCATAGCATCCGGTATCATAAAACACCCCCGCTCACATATGCAGTTTGTGCAGCGCACCATGATTATAAGAAAACTCGTTAATCATGTTCTTATAATTTGACTTTGTTGTGGAGTAAAGACCTTGCATATTACTGATGAAGTTAGAAGGAGAATACGGAGAGAAGTCTTTTGTCTTTAGGAAGTTGCCTAAGACAAAGTGATCCCCGCTAAACAAAAAGCCACTCAACCATTTGAGCAGCATTCCTTCGGAAATAATATCAACCACCTCATCAGAGGTGATATAATCATCAAGACGTTTATCATGATATTCAGTGATACACACCGGGAGATCCCAGTTAAATTGCCGGGCATCCAAATCCTTGTCAGAGAATGACAGACCGGTGCGTCGCCGAAAAATATTTTCAAACTCGGAGCAGGCTGAAAAAAGAAATTGGTCAGCTTGTTCGTTGAACACTTCTTCTTCCATGTTAACATAATCATACGATGTGATTTTGTTCAAGAACGCCCCGGTAAACACATCGAATGAAGTAGCCATAAGTTAACCTCACTTATAAATCAGTTCGGTGCCTAGTGCTTCTTCCAAAGCTCTAATAACATTAAGGTCTGCTAGTTCACCATCTTCAATCTTTTGCTTTGCGACATAGACGACCCCGCGCTTCTGACCGCGAGACAAACCAGACACTTTGTCTTTGACTTCATTTGCTTTCAGAGAAAACAGATCCTCAAAGTCTTCATAGGTCAAAGCGTTCTTGTAATACTGTGTAGCGTTCAGAGCCTCCAGCACTTCTTGGTCGTCAATCAACCACCAGTTTTCCGTAAAGAACTTACGCTGAGCACTTCTCGCTCTTTGCAGTGAACCGAAGGTCATTTCGATTTCGTCACCGAACTCAGACCATCTATGTTCCTCGCCGGTCGTTGTGTCTTTGTAAAACAAAGATCCGTGAAAACCATTTTTAACGCTCACGTAAAGATTCGGGTCGATCGCCTTTCGAACCTTCGGCTTTGAAGGCTTCTTTTTTCCGGTCGCTATTTCGGTAGCTGCCGTAGTTTCTTCCGGCGCTTTTGCGCTGGCCACGGGAGTTCCGGTTAGCGCACCCTTCTTTACACTTGTTTTGCTTGCTGCCATTTTAAAATCCTTTCTTTCCTAAAAGCCGCCCCTGAGAAGGGGCGGCTAAAATAATTGTCAATTAAGAGAACTGGATACGGCCAATACCGTCGTTGCAAGAAGTCACAACGCCCATGCCGTACATATCGTAGAATTCATATTCCTGAGTCATATCTGCATTATCCAGAGCGTCAGTCAGCTTGATAATGCTGTTACCTTCATAGACCATCTTGATAGGCTTAGAGTCAGTAGCAATGATATGCAGAGTGTCGTCGGGGAAGATGAAGTCATGGGTGCCAATCTTATGACGCTGAGGAGTCTTGATAACAGGAGTACCAAAGAACTTACCAGCATAACCCATGTTGTACATATCGGACTTGTATTCCAGCCCCTGAATAGAGGGAGCCAGATTACGCAGAGCCTTCATAGTACCCATGATGATTGCCTGCTTGCCAGAAGCAGCTTCGACATGCTGAATAACATCCAGCACAGTACCTTCGTCATAAGAACCAGCAGCGGGGAAGAAGGCAGTGCCATCCAGGTCGTCAGAAGTCAGACCAGCCCAGCAAGTGTAGATGTCATTCAGGACCTTCTGACGATAAGATTCGCCGACTCTATTGATGAACTCGTTAAAGTCAACACGACCGGCCAGAAGTCTACGCAGAGGCTCGTAAATGCGAACACCGTGCATTTCGGTGTGGATAGTCTTAGTGGTAGCCCCACCAAGTCTCTGACGGCGCAGGCCACGGACACCAGGTGCCACAGTGGAGACATCATACCAGTTTACATCCTCTACCACGAAAGTAGATTCATCGCCTTCTGCGACGTTACGGAAGTCAACCAGGGAGGTGAACATCTCATCGCCCTGCAGGCCTTCAACGACAGTGCGGGGAATAATTTCTTCAATCAGAGCAAACAGACCATTGTGAGCACCGTCTCTCATCTGCTTATAGCCCAGAGTAGTACCGCCGTTAATTTCAATCAGGGCATTACGCATAGCTTCCAAGCCCTGTTCCTTGGAATACTTTTGAGGCTGGCCCTTGTAGGTTTCAACAGCCAGCTGAACCAGGTTCATATCAACATTCATTTTCGAGTCCTCCTTTCTTACATTTTAATCGCATAGAATGTATAACGAGCAGTCTTGTCAATGGCAATTACCTTACCAAGCACAGTTGCACTGGTAGCTGCGGGAGCGGTGATCTTGCCATTAGCGCCAAGTGACACAGAAACACCAACTGCAGTAGGGACGGTGCCGCCGACAAAACCTTCAGCAGTAACAGCGAAAGTACCTTCGCGGCCCAGCTTATACGCAGATGCCTTTGTACCGGCTTCGTTAGTAAAGTCATCCAGGTTCTTATAGGTACACTCATCGTGAATTACTTCCGGAGTGCCAAGCACAGCACACTTCTTCAAATCAGAAGCCGCAGTTGCCAGAGTTGCATAATACAGGTCATGTTCACCAGGAACAAGAGCACCAATCTCAACGATAGTGCCATTTTCAACAGCGATGTTCTTGCCATCGCCATCCCGCACCAGAACAGAAGTAACCATTGTGCGCTGATCGGTGCCGGGCATATTATCACAGCGGAATACAGTGTAGGCCAATTTCGTCTACCTCCTTATTTGTTATGTAGGTATTTCTTTACAACACCACCGTAAGGTTCATAGGTGGGTTCATGATCGAGCACCGGTAGCACAGGTGCCTTTTTGTAGGTTTGATTCATAGAGAAAGTCGCAGTTCGGCCACGAATGGCGAAACACTTCTCTTCAATTGCGGTAAGGTCATACTTGTCCGCATTATTTTTTAGATCCTTGAAATCTTCATTTGATTCAAGGTCAGAGAACATACTGAACAGTTCTGCTTTCTTTTCTGATAGAATCTGATTTTTGAATTCTCTAAGTTCTTTAAGCTCTTTCTTTAACAGAGCAAAGTCTTCTTCAGAAATAGCGCAAGACGTTTTCTTTTCGTCTTCACCGCAAGCAAACTCATCGTCATTGTCTTGAGGCTTCTTATCTTCCTCATCCTCTGGATCATCCTTTGCGTGACCCGTCTGATCTTCTTCCAAAGAATGTTCCTCGACGTCTTCCTGATTGTTGTCCTGCCCAGAGTCTTGAGACTCGTCTGTGCCAGGGTTAGCATCAGGGTCGGTGCCAGGTTCAGTCGGATTCTCTTCTTCCGGAGGAGTTACGACAGGATCTTCTTCATCAATCTGAGATACACCAAGGCGTTCTCTGATTGCAGCCAGCTTATCTTCTACTTCGTCAATGGTGTAAGCAGCCAGCTCAAAATCCAAATCATCCAGGGTTAGTCCGTACTTCTCAACCAGCTTTAGCTTTTTATTAACCAACTTGTTTGTCACCCCTTCTAAATAATTTCTAGTTGCCATAGGCACCTCTTCGAGCATTGCATATAGCTCGGATGTGAATGCGTCAGAGCTGAAAGTAGCAAGGGACGCAGATTCAAAACAAGGCTCGCAATTTCCAAGCAGGCAAAACGCTAAAAACTCAAAGTCGTCAATTACGTACACGCCATTATCTAGGTGATCTTCTTTTACTTTGATCTCCATAGACTCATACACAATGCCGTCACTAACAATCTTTTCATACGCCTCTTGCCGCTTCCAAAGCAGAACATCGGTACACAAATATTCGTGGATAACTCCATCTTCTTCTGTGACCAACTCCCACCAATTACTTGCCGACTCAGGGACAACACCAACGGGGTGAGTGATGTTTACCATCTTTGGGAAATTATCTTTACGAACAATTTCAATATCATGCCCGCCAATCATGTCGTCGTCTCGCATGTAGTTAGCGACAACCGGAACATTGTACATAGACGGCAAGCACTTCTCAAACACTTCTTTGCTGATATAGGAACCATTGCGGTTTTCCCCGTGGTAAGCAATGCGCAGGACACCCTGGTCAAACGATTCATTGCATGACATGATGTTCTTTAGTGCAGAGTTGAAAACAAGTCTTACATTCTTGTCATTCATTCTTTTCTCACCTCCTTGCTGCTAGGTGTTGTATATTAAAACATCAAAACATTGGACGTCACATAAGAAGAAAGTACACTATCTAAATCAATGCTTGTTCCCGTCTTATCTACAAACGCCCATGATGACGCATTGTCTTTTTGCCCTAATAGCAAAAAACCGAGATCCAACAGGTTGTCCCTGTCAGCCTCGGCGAACACATAAATATATTTCATTTTTTAATCTTCGTCTCTCTCTTGCGAGATCTCTCCGCTGTCGCTAAGTTCTTGTGCGGACGCTTCCGGACGACCGGCTTCCGCCAACGAATCAGAACTCATAGTGTTTGTAGAGCGAAGAGGCATAAAGCGATTCTTAATATCCAAGATATCATCCTCAAGATAGTTGAGACAGTTCATGTCTGCTTGCGGCATACCATACGTTGCAGCTAGATAAGACACCATAGGCATACCAACCTGGCACATCTTGAGATACTGATTACCCAGTTCGTCTCTGTTAAACGGAGAAGAATCTAGGAACGTAATTCTAAACTTCTTACCAAAATTCAATGACTGGATGTACCGGTTGACCATATCCTCAATACTCTTCACAACGCCATAAGTAATACCTTGGTCGGCTTTGATAGAGAGCAGTAGGGCATTACTAGATGACTTGCTACTGTTATTAAACAGCAGGGAAGAGACGCCTGCGGAATCAAACAGCGAGCTGATTGCATCAGCTACAGCATTTGAATCTGTACTAGAAGATTTTTCAAAGGAAATCTTGTCAACTGTCATCGGAGTTAAGACCGAACCAACTGCATCAGGCAGAACGTCGTCAAGGTTCATCCAGAATTCTCTAGCCTTATCAAAGTCCATTTGCCATTGGCCGTCGGAAGTAAGGCCAAGCTTCATAACCAAGATTGCATAATTCTCTAGCTCCGTCTTAGTGAGCTTAAGTTCTTTATAACTCTCCAGGTCATATATCTCAGGCATAATACCAATGAATGGGGGGAGGGCATAAGAGTCAATATCATTCGTGCATTTGATAGCAAAAGACGTTGGGCAGTCCAGATCAATCCATCTATCGAGAGAACGCTTCTTGTACTCGTCGTATTTTACACGAAACTCTTCTGGAAAGAATTGAAGTCTGTCCGGGTATGTCGCAAAATACGTAAAGTCGAAACTTACATTATAGACGTTGCCTTCTATTGAAGAAATTCGACAGTAATCAGACGGTAGCCTTTGAATTGTGATGTTGTCTTGCGTAACCCATAGCGTACCATAATAAACATCTTCTCTAAAGCACACCGTAAGGATCTTTCTGAACTGCGATTTTACATTGAACGCTTCCATTACTTTAAGAACCTTATTGAAGTTACGCTTCACACTTGTCTTATTTTCTTTTGATGTATCTATACCAAACGGTGACACAACATAAGCCAAGTCGTTCAACATAGTAAAGTATTGAATGAGACGACGGAAGTAAGAGCTAACGCCATATACATTGATGCAGGCATCCCGTAGCTGCTTCTCATAAGTATAAGGATCTTCTAAGAAGTCTAGAATCTGTTCCTTGGTGTATTTCTTAAATGTGGGTCTATAATCTCGCCGATTCAAATCCCGCATAACCAACCGATTCAAGACTTTAAACCGTTCGGGCATTCTGAATGTATCTTTGAGAGTAAACTCCTGTTTAGATTTCTCGTCTGGTGTACTATCTAGTACAAACTTTTCGCCCATAACAACTCACCTCCTTCTAAGTCTGGGTGCTCTTTGACATCGCAATAGCTCAGAAATATCTATGTTAGATTTCCTCTTCATACGCGACTTGTCTTCTAGTTGACACGCAACCCAGTAGTTATAAGAAAGGGATGAGTACCGGTCTTTTCGATAGCCGGATTTTTCGTATACCTTTACACCTGATTGAGTGTCTTCGTATTTCAAGTTAATAATTTCGTCAACCAGGTACGTAGTGTCCACATACGGAAGTCGAACCGCAGTCTTCTCGACCGGGTTGATGGACCCCCAACCACGTACTTCAGAGAGATAATCTTCCGCATCATATTCGTTTGCAAGCAAGCGAATTTTACCAGACCGGAATCCTTCTCTCAAAGAAAAAGCACACTCCGAATTGAAGCGTGCAGTCTGATTATTTATTACCCACAGAGCTTTCGGTGCATCCATGTCGGTACACCTAGCAGCAAGGTCAGGATTGTTATAGCAGGACAGAGCACCATATGTTTCGCCTGTGTCAGGGTCGTATATATCGTCCAGCAACAAGTCAACCACACCAGCGCCGACGCCTTTTCCGTCAATCACAATATAGTCTGCTGAGTATTCTTCGTACAATCTCCGAATACGTAACGCCTGTCTTTGCGTCGTCTCGCCTTCATGCGACTCCGTATAAACGATATTGCTATAGTAACGACCATGCGTATTGGGCGTCATTCGATTCACAAAGATCGCCGTCGCGTCGTTCTCTGACTTTTTCGTAGAACTCATCAAAGCGACGTCAACAGATATTATTCTTATCTCATCTACCTGTTTGTTCACGATCCCCATATCCTTGGCGGCCAGTTTTCCAGGCAAGGCATAGGATGGCAGCATCGGGAACTTCAGACGTCGCGTGCGATTGATTGCCTCATAGTTGAAGAACGAACCTTCAACGTCGCCTGTCCAGCAACATTCCATTTCCCTCGCCCATTGGGATTCATTAAATGTCGCTTCGGACATTTCTTCGATCGCCTGTTCTGCGCTATATAGCCCTTCTTTAATTGAGAGCTGATAGGGGAGACCACATACAAAGTACGGCCCAGCTTGTACCATCTTAGCGTAAAAATCTTCGACCTTCTTGTATGACCAATGATCTTTAAACCAGGCAGAAGTCAGATAGATTTCTTTGTTTCTTTCTTTGACATGGGCATACTCCGGATTATCAATATATGGAGGATGGCGTTCATCAGAAAGAAATCTCCTTAACACCTCATTGATGGCCGATTCAGGGATCATTCTAAACTCATCACAGATAATAATGTTCGCTCTGTTGCCACGAGCTGTATCACTAGCAGTTACAACCTTAATCGTTGACCCGTTTTCAAAGATACAAATAGGGTTGTTAGGGGCTGTCGTAATAGTCTTAATCTCGCGTTTCAGCCCTGGCGAGTTTACCATGAACTGATTCTGAATGTACTCCAGAATATTGATACTCTGAGATCTACGCCCAGCAGCAACGCAGACTTTTGTGCCGGGGTACAAGATACACCGCACACAGCAGTAAAGAGAAATAAGAAAACTCTTGCCTTGCCCTCTCGCTGCAATATAGGCAGTATAGTTACATTGATCCATCTCGACCATAAGTATTTGTTGAAATGGCTTCAGGCTAATACCCAGGTAGTCTTTTGCAAACCTATGTGGGTTGGCTCGGTAGAAAGCAGCCCAGGCAGCCACGCCTTCGAAGACACGCTCCTCTCTTGACTTCGTAGGGTCAAGTCTTATTTGCCGTGTCTTTGTGTATTCCGTCATTCATCGACCACATCCTCATCTTCTGAGTAATCCGGACGATCAACCCTGTACTCACTCATCGCCTCTTCGTACATCTCGTTGTACTTGTTGTCCACCCCTACCATATTACATAACGGGCCTAGGAACCAAGTCATGTTGTACTTTCTAATATTATCAACGTCAACCCAGTCCGATTGCGGCTCCGGAATAGGGCGTGTCTGCTCCCACTTTTGAATCGCTACACCAAAAGGCATATCATCTAGCCCAGAGTTCCGCTCGTCCTCTTTGATCTGGCTGGGCTTCAGATTCAATGAACCTAGCGTATTGACCAGAGAGGCTTGTTGTTTTTCGAAAGGCTTACCATTCTTCTGAAGTTCATCAATCTCAAACACAGACAGACAAGCCTGTTTAACCAGGAGAGCCTTGGCGGGAGTATCAACGGTATATCCATTAGTCAGCCTGTCGTATGTATGTTGAAGCTCGTCGTAGCACCACGGCTCTCTGCCCTTACCCCAGAACTCTTCTAGCTCAGGGGGGACTTCAGGATCTTCTTCAGCGTTCATACCAATAGAAGCCTGCTTCCCCAGCAGCATTTGTCGCCGGGCTTCTTCGACGACAGTGTTGTCATATGTCTTTTTAATATGCTGGTTGAGATTCATTCGGTCAAGGTAAGTTCTGATCAATGTTGAACTCTCGCTTTTGTTCGCCGTAGAGACCTTATCCCAAACGTCTTTTTCCCAATAGATATCAAACTTCGAGCATACTTTTTTAGCTGCGTCCGCCTCAGATAGACCGCTATCCCTATACTTGATATATAGGGTGTCAACACACCTGTTACACCAGCACAGGTAGTTATTATTTCCTTTATACAGCGTGCTCTGAACAGTCTTGAAATTACGGGCTTGTGTAGGATAGACGGTGCCGCAACCAACACATTTGAACTGACCTTTGACTCTTGTAGGCTCCGTTGCCCCTAATTTCTGCCTAGCCATTACAGGTCAATAGTCTGGAAACGACCGTGCGCAACTTCATCACGGAGCCGCTTGCCGGGGCTGAATTTTACACCCTTACGGGGAGGAACATTGTAAGTCTGCCCGTTGATCGTTGCCTGGCGTTCAGGATATTCATGCACCTTAAAGGCACCAAAACCGTGCAGAGAGATGTCTTCGCCTTCGGCCAGTGCCTTTTCAATAGCGAACTTTACAGCATCTACCATCAGTTCGCCATCCTTTACTCTATACTTAACGCCAGACAGATGCTCCGCCATTTCCAATACTCGTCTTACAAATTGCTTATTGTTAATCATTTCATTCAACCTTTCATTCGTTCATGTTACAGGTCAGCTAGTCCAGTTGCCTTAACATCTGTTTTAATTCCATCTTCACCAAAATACTTTTCCAACTGTTCGTCATCAGGAGTGTCGTCATACAGCCGAACCATATCGGCGGAACTCCAGCCGATAACAGTCTGCACAACACTATCCGGCAGACCAAGCCGTGCTAACTTTGTGGTGAAGAAATGACGTAAGGCGTGCCAATAGAACGGCACGCCCAATATTTTGCTAAACCGAACAGCCCAGCTGTTCAGCGTAGAAATATTCATTTGTTTCGTGGGGTCTGCTTTGTCATAAAACAGCCATTCGCTCTCCACGTTATTTTCTTTTCTCCAATTCATATAGAGGTCTAAGTAAGGGTCGAACTCTTTTGAGAGGGTGTAACAATAGAGATATTTACCGTTGCCAGCACCTTTTGTTTTTACCTTCTCCGGAGTCTTATATAGCGACCCGTAAATAATGTTGTCGCTTGTGAACCAGTCTACCTTAAAACGCAACAGCTCCGACTTTCTTCTTCCGCTGCACATAGCAAGTGACAGTGCGCACGCTTGAGTAAACCTCTCTTCTTTAACCAGAATATCTAGCAGCGACTGCAACTGCTCATCAGAGAACACTGTTTTCTCTCTAACCGGCTGATTGATTGGGGACTCGATCTTCCTCACGATGGGACGATATCCTTCATACTCGTCGTCCAAAATATTCTCCACGTAATTGGATAGGGAAGAAAGGGCGGCCTTTAGACGTCTGACTCTTGCGGGGGAGTTTTCGTTCTCGTAGATAAGCCAATTCTGATATGAGATCAGGTCACGCTTTGATAAGTCAACAAAGAATTTATTATTGTTGTTCTGCAGATTCCATACAAAGAAGATGTCGAGGTCGTGGGAGTACCCATTAATTGTTCCATTACTTCTTTGTACTGATTTTAGATAAGTAAGGAAATCGTTCTTCAATCTTTTATTTTCTGGGTTAACCTGCTCTAAAAGCGCAGGGCTAGTGATGTTGTTATACTTTGTCTTACGTGGCATATACGCCCACCTCGCTTTCTAGAAGCATTTAATTTTAGTCTAGTCTTATATTGTATGACGCGTCTCGTCCGCACTCAGGATTGAAGAACAGTAGCGTCTGACCAGGAATACTATACAGCCTTTTTGTATTGGCAAAGTTATCTGTGCCGCACAGCGCTCGAACAGAAATTGTTTCAATTGCAAGCTCTTCAAACTCTTCTAAGTGATGACGATGCGCTAAGATAATATAGTCAATCTTTTGGTCAAATCGTTGCGAGAAAAGTGCGTAAAGACTCTTCCCCGCTGTGTTGACTTTCTTCTCTAGGTCGCCGTGTGTCGCACAAATGTGATAACCACAGACGTTCATTGTAGCGAACTCCGGATACTCAGAGTTAATAATATGAACGTGATTAAATCCAGCCAGCCTTAGCTCAAGCCACCAGGGAATTAGCCGCTCTATATTATCTGTGTGGATACTATCTTTCTTATTCTGTACTGTACGTGAGTGATTACCGTAGGTGCAATACAAATTCAGTTCCGGCACATACTGTGATAATTCAGCAACCGTTTCAGCAATAAGCTCTGACACCTGCATAATCTGATCGCACACCAGTTGTTCCGACTCAATCCTAGAGGTTGTATGAATGGCACCGCTAATCATGTCACCTAGCACAAGTATGTGCAGCTTGCTAGGCTTGTGTAACTTCATCCGCTCGACCGTACCGTCAATCAGTTTTCTGACGCGGTCAACACAGATATCGGTGCTGTACTCGTTCCAAACATTATAGGTCTTCATCCCGTAATGCCAGTCCGCCAACACCAATACAGCCTCATTATTCCCACGAATCGTATGTAGTTCTTCTTGGTAAAGATTATGCAGCTTAGGGGTTAAAGTGAGCGCAGCCTCGAACAACCTGTCACCTAACGCCTCCAGCCTGCCTGCATGAGATAGCTTCGCATCCAGGACTCTCTGCTGATCGAGTAGCGCTTTGCGCTCGTGTTCGATCATTTTTGTCTGGTTGTATAGCGGGTCTTTTGCATTGACCTTATGGATGAGCAACCCCTCATTGTCGATTACTTCAAATAACCGTTTCATGCCGTACATTCGTCGGCGAACCTCGGACGAACTGTAGGCGTTGCCCTCACCAAAAATCTCTTCGCTGATATCTTCAAAGCTGTCAGGGAGAGTACGGGTGACAAGTTTGCTGTCGACAAGATATCGCAAGCGGTCATAAGAGATCACTGACGACGACACCCCGTTTCACCGTAGGTAGCAACCACGCCTTCTGTCCGAAGCCGATTTAGGAATCTCATAACTGTACGACTTTCTTCTAGATAGAACTTATGTCGCGTCTTTCTGATGTTTGCGTTCCGTACTTTCTTACGGATTGCTGCAGCTTCTGCTCTTGAAATTTGAATCAATTTCTTTGCTCCTTTTATTCTATTTGAGATTAAATAAAGAACCATATTGTTCATTTAAAATGTTCCATGAACCTGTTCATTATTTTAATCTCATATAATAGTAGAATTTTTTGGAAGATAAATTTTTGCAAAAAAATAGCGGCCAGAAGGCCGCTAAAATTTTTATTCCTGCTTCTCCAATACGGAGCCAGTGTTAAGCGTAATTGTGTTACCATCAATTTTCCCGCTCAAGACGTTGCTTTCAGATTGAGAAATAATATTAAAATTGTTATCAGAAACTCCCCACCTTATACTGGTCGGGCCAGTGGAATTACCATTAACAGTAACATTAATATTGCCAACGCCAAAGCTCTTTACATCTAGCTCAATTTCAATATTACTATTATCTTCAACGCTACGATATTTACCAGTATAATCTGGTGTTTCCTTGCCACTATAGTTGATCACAAAAGAACTGTAGCCGTGATCGACTACTTTTCCATCACTCAACTCTGGCAAAAATCCAGCACCATTTGCATAACACTTCATCACCTGATTCCTATCATCAGGGGTGGCGTTTGGTAGGGCGGCTTCGAGAAAGGAAAAAAGCTCCGAATTGAATGCGTTATCCGTACTTTGATCGGTCGTTTTAAAATTGCAAATAAACGCGACTTCTTGTACAGAATCATTTTCGCCAACAGAATCTCTCCCTGTGGAGATTTTAATTTTAGACCCATCAATCAGCGAAAATGAACCGCTACTATTAGTCTTGTTTAGACGCGTCATCGACCCATAATCGATAGAGAAAGTCTCGCTCCAGGCTTCGAGACTTTTATTATATGTGTCACAGAATTCTCCAACTGTGAAAGAACTTCCGCCGCCGCAACCAGCCAGTGATGTGGCCACGCATATCGCAAACAAAACACCTAGTATTTTTCTCATATACTTTTCCCTCCACTAATTTAGCGTTAGAATTATTTTACCACATATTACATTGTTCGTCAATATATGCACCACCACTACATCGATCTAATCGCCGCCAGGCGTTCAGCTGCCGCAGCCTTTTGCGCATCAGACATTTTGCGCTTTGGGGATACTCTTACCCAGTCACGGGGAACCGTGTATGTCACGGCTCCCGTTTCTGATTCTCTGATCTTCTGTATTTCGTCTGGCCTGTCTTTGCAGAACTTAGATAGGCGATTGATTAACCGCTTGTTGTGTGTATATACTTCGGCGCGGTCATCTACTTCCGTATAAAGGATGATTGTTTCTCTTTCTTCTTTTGATAAGTTAACCATAGTTCTCTCCCTCTATATAAAACCGATTTCGCTGTGTCTTTTCAAATATTTCATTATGTAACTTTTTAAAGTCATTGCGTACAAGCTGAAACTTTCCAGCGTTATAAAGCGGAACCTCTATACGCAATCTAGTCTGAGCATATTTACTAGTGGTTGTTTTCTTAGCTCGATGCCACACTGTAGTGGCGCTAGAGTCCAGCTTCGTGATGTACCCAAGCTTAATAAGCTCCGGTAAGTAGCTGTGGCTAATATGCTGTCTGGTGACCCCGCACCACTCAGATAAAGCGGATAGGGAAATGTCAAATTCTCTATTCTTATTTGCGTACACCTTCGCATAGCATAGCAGAGCTAGAGCAAGTTTGCGTGTATTCTTTCCGTCAAACAAATTGACGATTCTGTTGATATCTGTTTCGCTTATGTATAAAGTCACATTATCTTTTAATCTATCATCACAATTACGCGCCGATTCAATAATGTCATTTACATTGTACTTCAAATAATTATCGGTACGCTTTGCCCACTCAAAAATCCTGTCTCTTGTTTCTCGGAAGGTACACCCCTCCTGGGTGTACCAACGAGCAATCATATAGGCGGCGCGGTAACGACCGCGTTCTGTTATCTTCTTTCCGTCAAGGTACTCTTTTACTTCATATACTTCATCTATCAAATAAGGGAACATCCTCCTTCTTTATTTCAATCATCTTATATCTCTTTCCTAGGTATTCGAGTTCTCCTGTATTATCCTGCTTCGGCAACTTGATATCTACCTGCTCGATGTTCTTGACGATGCCTGCCCCGCCGACGATCCACTTGAAGCGTTGATTCCATGTCTTGTGATCGTGACACAACATGACGGCGGCGTTAGCAACCAGCGAGGCGTTGCCGTTACAAATAGAGTAGCAGCGATTCCTATACCGCTCGTACAGTAGGGCGTATGCTTTCTTGCGTTCCGCTTCCGCGTCCTCTCCATCGAGCTGTTTCAACTTGTGCGACAGCTCTTTTACCTCTGTGCAGAACGAGCGATAGACTTGCTCCATTTCCTTGTAGAGTTCGTCCGAAACAGGGGTTTCATCGTTAATCATGATGTTATAGTCGAACTCTTGGTCAGCTCTTTTGTACCTGACACCCTTCTTCCAATGCTCGATCTCCCAACACAGCTTATTCATATTGGACAGTGAACGAGACAGCTTCAGTCTTTCATAATACGGAGAGGCGTACTTCATAAAATAAGGGAGGGGGCGTCCATATTTTGAAATAGTGCGGGGCATAGGGTACAGGACTCCGGTCTTTGCGTAATCTCTTTTACACCCTCCGTTTCCGGATATTTGTTAGGGAATAGACTATATCATTACCCGTAAGACACGGGCAGTCAGCGCTTCCATTTAAGGGGATCTCACCCGCTGAGAGTTTCACTCAGCCGTACTCCTATTGCGGAATCTCACCGCCAACGGGATAGTCGTTGCACCTTCCTTATTAAAGGCTTGGCACAGAATTATCATATAGCACATTGTTTTTAACTTATATTATTTGATGTACACCATTCATCCCATCCGTCAACATGTACGTGCTTCCACGTTCTGTTATTCTTTATACTGAGCACGATGCCGTAACTGATGTTATTCTTTTTTGAAACCGCAGTAATATTTTCTCCATTCATAAGCGATTCCTTTATCACTTTAGCGACGGCTTCAGATATTTTAGCGGATTTGTTTTTGCTTCCTTGAAGCGCCTTTGAGATCTTTTCTCTCGTATAATCACTGACGACTCTTCCCGTCATAAGCTCTCGCAATTTATTTTTGTGTTCATCTGAGCACGGTAAATGTTTGCTTGACTCTGACATTTTTCGCTTCGTCTCTTCAGAAGCTTTTCGCCCAAGCATATGCTCCCGATTTTTCTCTCCGACGATACGCTTTGCGTGGTCGTTCATAGGCACCCCACGTTTCCCGCCTCCGCCATCCGAAATATTGTAGCAGTTCCCTTTATCTTTTAGTTCTTTTATGTAGTATATTTCAGCGGCATCGACGTCATCACTATCGCTACAAATTTGCACGACTGAAAACGTGAAGGAGTCTGATCCGTATTTATTCCAGGCGTTTTGTAAATGCCTGTTATCGTGTGAATGATCATTTAATTTCCAACAATGATTCCAAAATCTTCTTTGAAAATTTTGCTTGGTCTGCCCAATATATTGCTTGCCGTTAACTGTATTGGTAATAGAATATATTCCAAAAAGATCTTTATATTTTTCTTCTTCTATAAATTTCAATAATACTCCTCTTGGTAACTCATCAGAATTTATTTTATGTGCTACTTAGATTTTCTCTGTTAGCCGGTTCTTGACCGACACCCTACATGTGTAGGTTCACTGACTTTGCACTACGCTGTTACCAGCGCAGGCCACCGATTGTTGATGGATTTACCTGTCAAGACACTTATAATGTCAATATACTTCTCATACTTATCTCTTTGTTCTTCTGTTTTACCACATCTGTTTCTGTATACTGTTGCGTAATTACTGTACTCACCAATCAAATTCTTCATTGTCCGTAGGATTACTTTCAACCTGTTCTCTGGCGTAAATTCCTCCGGCTCTGTTGTAATCTTATCATCTACGTCTATAACAGGTATGGCGTTTTTGTCTACGCCGTTTAGTAACCTGTCATCATCAAATACTAAAACTAAATCTCCGTCAAAATCTGCTCCATTCAATCTTTGTGGGATTATTGATTTAGAATTGATGATACACGTATTAACCAAATGACTGAGGTACTTGCTTGTTAATTCATTATTGATAGCGTGCAACACGACATTCTCACTATCACAAATGTGAGGGTTACGCGTAATCAGTTTGTCGCCACACATCGGACCTTCTTTTGTTATACAGTAAAATTCATTGTCGCCGAGACAACCGACCGGATCTATCCCCGCCGCCGCTTCCATGAATGCGATTAAGTCGGGTATCAGAAACTTGAAGCAGCTCTTGATCCATATCTTGCCGCAGCACATCTCGTCTATGTATTTGGTCAGCAGACTAATTAAATAACTCCGCACTTCATATTGCTTGAGCATAGCGGGGTTCTTCACTACGGACTTTGCATAGTCGTTTAAAGGGTTGCACTTATCTGCTGTCAACCCTAGGAAGCACATAGAGTAAAAAGGATCGCCGTCGATAATCTTTTGTGCCCACTTAATAGAGTCCGTAGCAAGCTCAACAAATTCTTGGTAGGGAAGGTTGAGCGTCTGAAGAACCTGGTAGTTGCATCTCGTATAAACTGGCTCGATATCTTTGTTGAAGTTCCATTTAGCAACGCCTAAGCAATAACCATACTTTTCGAATTGCTCCCAATAATATTCCCAGTCTGTTGCATCTTTGTTCGTCTGAAAATATTTGAAGCCCTTATACATACTCTTGCTCAAGATAATCATCGGCTCGGCGTCCGGGGTTACGTCATGCGACACGCCCCATATATCCTTGATGGATGTTACACCCCGCTCGGCGTAGAAGGTAGGGTAGTCAACCTCGCAGGTGAGACCTTTGATATATGGTGCCCGCCAGAGTATCGTCGTCGGGCTATCAGTAGATGACAGCCGGAACTGAACCTCGTCCGTAATAGCTGGATGATGTATGCCGCAGCCGTCAAATGGCGTGACGTTGATGTCTCTGTATCCGCCCGCCACGTTCTTTTGTGTCCAAGGGATCTCTTTGCCGTCAGCGTTGGTGAAGGATGTCTTTTCATCGTATATGTATTTGATATGCTGTTGCGGCAACACGCACTCGTAGTCCGGCACAACAATCACTTTAGGGCGGAAGCCATTCAAGCAATGACAAGAGGAAAGGCACAAGCCTCTATAAGCCATTAGCTTACTTATAACTGTCGGGCCGGGGCCAGCCCCCATAGTGATTGCCTCGTACACCGGATCTGATATAGCCGCGTCGATAAAGCTCAAGATAGAGTTGCGGGTCATGCTCGCCGATCGTTCGCACAGTACAAAGTGAGTGCCGTTTAACCAGAACCCATTCATAATTAGCTCCGTCATGGCGTCTGTATCAGAGGAGCTACCCTTACAATCGACAAAACAAATACGCCGCGCACAGGTCACATCTTCGCCTGTGATACGTCGTATCTGATAGAATAGTAAATTGTCTGCCTGCTTTATTTCGTAGGGACGCAGGTCTACCCGTAAAGAAAAATTGTTCTCTTTTAATAGCTTGAAAGCTATCTTGTATGTCGTGTATAGCTTAGGTGCGAACAGTTAAAAGCACCTCTCTTATCATGAAAGTGATCATCTCCTTATTATATACAGACACCACAGTAATGTACCGCATCTGCTCTAAAAGTAGCATCTTGCATCTTCAATCCTGTCACTCTGATTTAAAGCCCAAAGAAACATCTCGCCTTCTTTAGACAACCAAGCACCGCCAATGCCACTACCATGCTCGGTTAACCCAGCTGCGTCCAACGTATAGGCAAGGCATAGAAGAAGTTCATTGTCGTAAACACTCTCGACACCAAATCGCTCTTTCAGGTTGCACAGCTTTCTTTTATACGCCGTGTCAAAGTCTTCGTCGGCGTCTTTTCTAAAGTCATATAGGATGGCTAGTAAATCCCTAACCGCCCTCTTAGCTACGTCCGGGTGCCCGCATCCGCACCAGCGGAGTTTGTAATCATAAAAGAATTCTTCGCAATCTTCTACATCGCGACACCTTTTGGAGTATGTCTTCAGGACGTAAGAAGCTACATCCTGAAAAACCATCTCGTATTCCCTTAAAACATATTTTAGATTCATGAATCACTACTCACTTTCTTTGTGCCATTTGAATGTTACTGCCCCGCCAGTATAAAATTTACTGTGGAAGATTAAGTTCGCCACACCATAGTAATTGATAATGGTTAGCACTTGTTCTTCGCAGCGTGGTTGCAAACTACGAATCACAACTCCAGCCTGTCTGTTTTCCGGATTGACATATTTAGTAATGGCGTCTTTCGCATCCTCGTATCTTAATATCGCGGCCACGTCCTCGCCAATTATCCGGTGGTCGCCTGCGTCACAACTTGCGACACAACCATAATCGTTATTTGCGATGACTCGCGCATTACCAGTAAGAACTTCGTGAGCAGAAAAGAAAATACTTAACTTATTCTCCCATATCTCATCTTTCCATATCGTCAATATCTAACCTCCCGATAAACTATTAACTCTTGTCTTCTTTCAAAAAAGAGTCGCGCCACTACCTTCAGGTCTGCAACGTCCAAGTCTTCAAACCCCGTAGACTGACAAATGCCATACCCTTCGCGGTCGTCTCTCACTGGACAGTCATCACAATCTCCATGTGTCCCGCACCAGCAATTAACCAACCACTCCAGGCAATCCCGCTCAAGCCTTCTTTCTAACTCAGTCCATTTTAGTACACCTCCTTTTTATCCTATCGCTCACTTCTTCTTATTCCGTAGCTCCGCCATTTGCGGGGACTCGATCTTAAACCACTCGCCAGGGAAGGTGGCCTCAATCACCGTGTCGTCCTCCCGCATGACGTGGACGCGGGGAGAGGTGGTAGCCAGCTCGCCAATCATCCGTTGACTGCAATAATCCGTAGCGATGATTCTGTAGCGGTTAGCGCCGGGTTCACAAATCACCACGGTTGGGGTGACGCCCGGTTCGATCTTCATGTCGGACGGCCATTCGTCCGGGTAGTGCACGTGCGGTACATACTGTTCTTCGTTATCTTTCTTTTTCTTCTTGCTGAAAAAACCCATTTTGCATTCCTCCATTTCAAATCTCTGTCATGACATTTATTATCAGAGCTTCAGCCGCTTCGACCCACCGCCCGTCCAGCTCGACTAACCCAAGGTCTTCCGGATCGACGGTCGGGTCAAAAAATTCGCACTGGCTGTCCAGCTCATAATATAAGTATACACTATTTTTTTCTGGGGTAGTGTCGGTTCTCTTATTTTCCTGAAACGAGTTACAGTCGTCGTACCACACGCAGCGCTTGCATAGATTGATGCATGTGTTGTGTGCGCTGATGTCTATCACCTCCTATCAAATGGTCAGTTTAGTGTAAAAGCCCCTGTGTAGCTGTAGGAAAACGAGGGAGATAATCCGTATGGTATATAGACATATACCACTTTAGTTTGCTCTGTTTTCACAAGCAGGACTGGGCGCTTTATGTATAAGGCAGGAAAGAGATCACACTTGAGTTCACGTGGATAAGCTTCTGGCCGTTGGAATATGTCCTAGTAGTACAAAGGTGATACGTAGCACCGTTATACTCGTACGCGATGTCGGCAAACTTTTCTTCTAACTGTCTCCCATACCTGGCGGCGTTAGATACGTTCATCCCGACTAGGCGGCAAATATCTGTCATAGATAATCGCTTGAGCACACTCGCGTCCTGCTCATACGGGTTGCGGCACAGGACGTTGTGGTAGCTGTTTATAAATGGGGTCAGGCGTAGTATCAGACCGATTTCCTTCAAGTTCTTCAAATTGGAGGAGAACAGCCTCCGGTATCTGTCAGTGTGTAGCTTCGCTGTCGGTACGTATGTTCGGCTCCACCGTCCTGGCTGAGTCGTCATAATTTTGCCCCTAAAGAAGAATTCATTATTGATTGCGAGCGTGCCGTCCTCTTGTTGCAGCAACAGACCGTTTGTCGCCAAGTCCGTAAAGAATTTACTGAACATCCGCTGACTAAGCTGCAGCACCTCCCTCATGTCCTTCTTCCGCATAGGGCGCTGTGCTCTCGCATTACCAATCACGAGCAGGCCGTCATTCTCACATGTGTCGTATGGATACCTTGGCTTCCATGTGCGCCGTATATACGTCGAGAGCATAGCCAGCCTAGCTAGGTTGGGGAAATTTACCCCGGTACAGAAACAGCCGTTGGCTTGCGTCGGAAGCTTCATGAACACAAACTGCTTCTCAGCCTGGCGACGTTCCCCCGCCAAGAGCAGCTGGCTGTTGTCTTGAGCTGGCGGGGAAGGGAAGAGCTGGATGGACTGACTTCCGTATGTGCCGTAAATTTCGTTTGGGTACAGGTTGGGGAGTTCGTCTTCCAGGTAGGTGGTGTCGTCATATGTGATGTTGATTGAACATCGCTCCTCTCAAAAAATTCTCGCGGCTTCGCTGCCGTTGACTACAATATATAAGTTTTTCTTTCAAACGTCAAGGGGGTAGGGCGAAACTCATCAGACGAGTTTCAGGGTTGACAAAACAGAAAAACCGTTGACACAATTTTGTCAACCTGGTTGACACTTTGTTATGCTTTTAACAATATTTCCGTCATCCATGTAACAATTTCCCGTCACTCAGTTCTACTTTTGGGGTAAAAATCCGTCAGTCGTTTCTAGGTTGACAAATCGAATTTGTGTTGATATATCAACGTTTATTGTCTATTTTGGAAGAAGAATCCCCTCTTGATTCTATATCTTAATACACCTAAAATAAGTTGACAGTTTCCTCTACTGGTATGATAAGTAGTCACACCTCTATCTCTTGTAAGGTAGTCCGTGGCGTACCAGTAGATCAGCCGTCCTATCTCTTCGCCCCGGACTAGGGAAAAATGGGTAAGTCCGTAAAAGGAAAAAGAAGAAGCACGCCTGCGGCGTAGTCCGTAGAGAGAAAAGTGAGATGAGCTGTCTTGCTTGTGTGGGTAGTAGTTCTGTAACGCTGGTGGTGGGTAGGGCTGCGCCGGGATGAACGGGAGATGGTAGGGGCGAAAGAACGTAGGTTAGCAGGTAGAAGGAAAAGTGATCCGTAGAGGGAAAAGTGGGTGTAAGGGCGTGGTGCGTGGTGGATGTGGGGAGCGCTATATTGTTCGCCGGAGGTGAGCTAGGTTTCGGAAGGTAGCAGACCGTCATATCTCCATCCTGTGTATGGCCGCTGCAGCGGCGGCTTGTTAGGTCGCTGCGCTCCCGAAGATTTTTTTATTTTTAGCCCGTACAAGAAAAATGGAGTAGGAGAACTTTTCCTGTTGGTGGGGACGGCGTAACGGAATGATGGTCAGGCTTCCCGGCCATGACCTTCTCGCAGGAAAGGTTGGAGCTTTCTACAAAAGAAAGCGTGAGGGCGGCAGGAGTGGGAGATCAGCGAAGAGGGTTGGCAGGACGGAGCCGATGTGGATGATTGAGAGGAGAGCTGTTCTGCGACAGGAGGCGGGACTTGTAACGCTTCGCGTGAGGATTCTTTTTTTAGCCCGTAGAAGGAAATGGGATGAGAAGGTTTGTTGATTGCGGAAGTGGCTAGGGTGGGAAGCCGTGTGGCCACGGACTACCTTACGGTATTTCAATTCTTAAAAAGAAACAGCGCAGGATAGTTATTGGGTGAGAGGTAGAGCGTTTAGGGTTAAGCAGTACCGGTGGATGGAACACCACCTTTTCTCTCTACGGAAAGAGCGGGAGCGATTCCGGGAGCGGAGCGACCTACAAGATGCCGCTGCAGCGGCCTTCCGTAAGAGGGAGATTAGACGGTTGAATCTACGTGTCCTGTTTTCTCCCACACTACGCAGAGAAAATAGAGTGGAACGGTCAGGGGTATATACCTACATACCCATCAGATTATCTCCCTGAGTTTTGTGAGTCTACATGGAGAAAATAGACCTCAGAAGTCAAATGGCGGCGGGGGTTGAATCAGCAGGTGCTTCATACAGAGCAGCGAGCTGGTAGTCATATCCGTTGCCACCCAGGTTCAGGTTGGCGTAGGCTTCGGTCATCTCTTCCTTGGTGAGGCCGATGTAGCAGAGAGTCTCGTTCATGGAGGAGTGGCCGAACATCTTCTGGAGGAGTACCAGCTTGCGAGGGTCGTTGCCGGACATCATCATCTGGTGGTAGCCGAATGTCTTGCGGAGGGAATGAGAGGAGAACCGGAAATCGAAATTGCAGTGGTCGGCGATATCTTCTAGGATACGGTTGACAGATCTTCTGTTGAGAGGACCAGGCCCGTAAGCACCACGGTTGTTGCTCTCAGACCGGAACACTAGGTCAAACAGACTAACAGGGTAGGGTGCGTGCTCCAGGTAGAGTTCCACAGCGTCCATGACCGCGTCGTTGATGACAACGTAGCGGTTCTTTTTTCTTTTACGGGTGGAGGCAGTTTTCTTTTCCAGGATCTCAAAGGATTCTTTAAAGGAGAAGTCCTCGTTTAGGATGTGGGTGAACCGGAGACGCTGCAGGTCACTAATTCGGAGGCCGAAGTTGATGCCCATGACAAGCAGCATATGATCTCTGTAGCGGTGGTTGTCCAGAAGGTAGGAGCACGCTCTACGGATGTCTTCAACACTCTTGATAGGGTCAGCCGCTCGGTCAGGTGCGGTGATGGCCTCTACCGGCTGGTCGCTCTGAGCGGTGATCCGGCTGGCAGCGGATTGCTTGAGTACCCGTGAACGGCTACTGTCGGCAGTCCGTGAGCGGCGGACAGAGTTGACGTCGATGGACGCTGGGTTGACAATTTTGCTGGTGGGATTGACAGCACTGTTGGGGAAAGAAATTAGGTTGCTCATTGGCAAAACCTCCTTTTAAATTTGAAATGTTTTCTATTGATTATGTTACTATTATAGCGAAAATGTTTTCAAATGTCAAGATTTTTGGACGGCGGATTCCAAGAAATTTTCCAAAATTTATGAGCTACTGATTACGTCCCAAAATCAGAGACTGGAGAAACAAAGGGGAAACTTCAACTGAATAAAGTGAAATAAAAAGTTCTGATAATCAATGTGTTGCGGATGGAAGCGGTGAGTTTTGGTGAGAAAAAGTTGTGAAATGGTGGAACAACTAATTCCATATCACGTTAAAAAATCGGCTCTAAAATATGGAAATCACCCCCTCTACACCCCAAAGGCTAGAAATGGGACGTTAATAATAAACGGTGTTAGGTATTATAATAGACTGTAGTCTAGAACGTAGTCTAGAACGTAGTCTAGAATGACTGGTGGTCATTGTTAAGATCAGCCCAAATCAATAATAGGAATGAGTCTCAATAACACCTTCGCAAAAAAAATAAAAAAATTGCAAAAAAGGGGTTGACAACTATGTCCGTGTCTGGTATACTCAAGACACAATCAAAGGACGGGCACCAAACCGGATGGACGGCAGATAGTGACAGTCGCCGGTTACGTCCTGACTTGATTGTATTGGATAACACCAACGCCACAGTAACAATCGACCATATAAGGCAAGCTGTTGCCCGCTGGACGGTGGCTCGGATGTATCCAAAAAAATCCCTAGAAAATCACAAAAAACCGCTTGACAAGGGCGGCTCGATGTGATAGGATAGGGATAGCTCGAAAGGGCAAAGAGTTTTGAGCGTGAATCCTTTCGGCATTGACGCCAAAACATGGAAGTATCAACCTACGACAAACTCTAAAATTGGAAAGCTGGATGTGTGCGATTGCGCTAGTGTGTAATCGTGCAAGTCAACCGTGGCTGGTGTTGCGGTGCTGACCTTTGGAGGGGTAGTGTGTACATTGATAATTTATGTTAGATACTGTTACCAGGCAGTGGAAGGTGTATCTCCCGATACACTGTACCACAACGCAATATAGGTGGGAATCCTATCGGCCTGGTAAACATTGTGAAAAGTATCGATTCTGTATGATTTTCCTTTCCAGCTATGGGTGGGCTACGCCCTCCGTGGCTAGGAGTATGCGACCGGTTGCGTTGACGTGACGCAATCCTGATAGGTATGGCGCTACTTCCAACGCAACCGGTCTATTTGTTTTGAGCGTGAATCCTTTCGGTGCTGACGCCAAAACGCTAAAGGTAAATCAGACCGGCGGAAAGAAAAGGGGCTGGTATTGTGATCGAATCTATGATTAGAAAGTTTATTGCTAGTAAAGACAAGGGTGGAATAACTGATTGCTTCAGACTTATGGCACGTCATGACATTATTACTAGTATGCAACTGGAAAAAGTCTTACATCTCATTGACTTGTTAGGGCGTATTAACATTATGGCTGAAAGTGATTCTCCTGACTGCTATAGACGTATGGGAATGTTTTTACAGGTTCTGGACGAAGCACGATTTTATGATGAAGCTTTATCCGAAAAATAAATACTCCGCCGGTCTGATTTACCTTTAGAAACCATGTTACAGGAAAGGAAGTATCATTATGAAACTGGCAGAAACTAAAAAAGCACTGGATAACGCTGTAGAGATTTTGAAGGCTGACAAGGCCGTGCTGGCTATGTTGACCGAAAACGGAGTCGCTGACCCTTCCAGGCAGGACTACCTTTACACGGCGGTGCTCTGTCGCAAGGTGGAGTTTAACAATAACGTTGAACACCCCACCACACAAGAGGAGCGCAACTTGTTCTGGCTCGAACTGAACAGCGCCGTGAACAAACTCAACCTCTACTATCGCTACATCCGCACGGCGGAACTGGCTGATATGTTGTGGGCAGACGCTATCCAGTCCTACTTTGACAATCAGGCGTACCGTCTGTATCGGGTCATTGTCGATCCTGAAATGGGCGGCAAAGCGCAGATCAGCAAGAACGACACTGGAGCTAGTATCTCTTTCCGGGAATTGTTCCAGGTGTGCCAACCGAATAGATTCGGTTGCGTCAATGGTGCTATGGCTATCTATCTTTATAACCTTCAGTGCAACTTTATCCTGGGTGACAAGGACATGACCGACCCTAACCGCAAGCATGAGGCGGCTGTGGAAACCTTCATCATGCTTGACCATGTACGGGATGACCTCAAGGCTATGCGTCTTGACATCGGTTGGAATCCTGGCAAGGACGGTATCATCACTAACCGTATGGCCACCGATCAGCTCAATGACCTGGTAAACAGATTCCTTCTGAAGGATACTGGTATCACGCTGGAAATGAACCGCGCTGATATGAAGTATGTCCGCAACGGTCTATATACCAATGGTGACCGCGTTAACAGCTCTGGCACCTTCCGCAAGGCCAGCGTTGCAACCATGTGGAAGTACATCTTCCGGGCTATGTACACTCGCAAGGAAAAGGACGGGTACAAGGTTCTCTCTACCAAAGAAAAGGATGTGGACATGTCCTACCTCCGTGCCGCCTTGCACCCTGTGGTTCCCGTGGAGGAACCGGCTCCCGCTCCCAAAAAAGCGACTCGCAAGAAAACCACCACAAAGAAAGGACGCAGGAAATGAAGCTGAGACATCTCGCCATTATTGGCAGTCTGTTTCCCTTTCTTCTTGCG
>OGPR01000387.1_pt1 | contig 47899 bp, 44 predicted proteins | sample 1552981 | NCBI WGS metagenome assembly OGPR01 (sample SAMEA2580260, study PRJEB22360) | human gut metagenome | biome: human gut; feature: human-associated habitat; material: faeces | place: Denmark | collected 2008/2010 | reverse complement strand
TATCTTGTTAGTTAAAATTTATATTTGAACTGTATACTTGACAGGACATAGTACAATTGACTTGCGACTTCCTTTGTTCGGGATTTCATTTAAATTAGGGCCCGCAATCAAGCCGTTTTCGACGATCATGGAGAGTCGTTTCGGAATGGAAGCATTGGGAAGCATCGCAAGGCTCAATGACTTGCAGCTGAAAATTCAAAAAACGGTTCCGAACGTTCCGCATGAACCGGAAAAAATCTATGATGCAACGGCGGAACACTTGCTCAGAATGTGGGCATATCTCGGAATTTTCGTCGTTATCGAAACGATCATCGCATATTTCTTCATTAGAAGTATAAAGATACGCGAGGAAAATAAGGGAATCCGTAATTTTTAAAAGTTTTTTGAAAAAATTTTTGCACGCGACAGTAATTGTCGCCCGTAAGATTTATTCTTGAATCATCAAGAATAAATCTTACGGGGTGGTAAAAATGGAAGAAGAAAGCAAAATAACGGCAGGTCTGTCAAAATTCAAGGAATTCATGATCAAACTCAAAAAGAATAACATAATAACGAAAAATCTGTCAGAGTGCAAAAATTTCGTGGGCAAACTGAAACGCGGGCCTGAAGAAGGGGAAAGCTGGACGAGAATCGGCTATGCGATTGAAAGCATTCCGAAGATCATCAATAAAATTTCTGGCGTGGCGTTCATATATCTGTATCTTCTTTTTATTGCAAAGGGCGGATATAAAAATTTTGTCAAGAATGGGTTTAGTGCTCCTGATGATAAGTGTACGTATTTTGAATTTGGCGAGATTCCCCTTAAAAACGTTGTCTATGGCCTTACCTGTGTATTTGTCGTTGCTGCTTTTTTAAAGATATTCAAGAGCAACTCGCGTAAGATGAAAATATTTGCCGGAATTTTATCAATCGGGCTCATCGTAAGCTTTCTGGCAAAGTTGTGGTTTATGAAGATTGCTCCCACAGGATATGATTGTTCATATTCAGTTCAAATGAAATATCAAAATTACATAAATAACAGCAATTTTGTTTTGTATATGTGTCTTTCACTTTCAGTTATTTTGGTATGCATTATCAACCATAGTATTTTTTGGTCATGGCTGCGTTATTATATCGGTACGCCTTTATTATTAGGATTTTTGGAAGTCCCCGGCTTATACGCAAAGTTTATTGCGGTAGTATTGGTGATAATATTAGTTTTTGCTTGGATTATGGATAATATGGAGGATGGCAGCGGAAGTTGCGTAAGCGTTGGAGATGGTAAATTATCCAATAAAGATATTGAGATGTTGAGGAAGTTGTTAAAGAAATTACAATCAAAATAATATAGTTTGCAAGCAGACGGTCCCGCTTAACCGTGATCGAATCACTTATTGCAATTTCTCAGGTTGTTCTTTTAATTAATTAAAAATTTAAATACATAAACACAAAGGGAAATTGGCAATGAAAAAGATTTGAAGCATCTGGCTGAGAGAAGCCTTGTTTATTGTATTCAAACAAAGACGGGGTCGCTTGAAAACTTTACTGCAACTGATGCAATCATCGAAAAATAATCATTAAATTGAAAAACCGGATGATTCGCAATAAATTGCAAATCATCCGATTTTTCGATTTGAGGCATCGTTTCTGAGCGTACAGGATACGCCGCAAGCGATGATTTCGCCGGAATAACCGAGTCCCGTCAGTTTGGCGGTTAATTTTAACGATGCGGACATCAGTAGCCGAGTTTTTCCTTCAGCCTTTCAACGAAGAGGTAGGCTGCGGGGCAGTAGAGCGTGTTTTGAATCGTCAAATGGTTGATCTGATAGATCTTTTTGCGATCCGTGTGCGGAAACTCGCGACATGCCTTGGGACGAATCGGGTAAATCGTGCAAAGGTTGTCTGAGCCGAGAAACGGACACGGCATGCATTTGAAAACTTTGTCGCCGTCTTCGTCGACGCGAAGGTATGTATCTTCAAAATGACCGAGGTGCATTCTGAAAGCCTTGGCGATTCTTTCAATATCAGCCTCGGTGAACAGCGGCCCCAAATCTTTGCAGCAGTTGGCGCATTTCGTGCAATCAACGACGTCAAAAATTTCCTGGTGCGTTTCTTTGACGATTTTGTCGAGGTGCTTAGGTTTCTTCTTTCGCAAAGTCGCAAGAAATTTTTCGTGCTCCTGATGTTTTTGTTGTGCAAGGTCATGATAGTATTTTATATCAACCATGCCGTCTTTTGTTTTGATTGTTTCAAAATCTTCTTTTGACATTGTTTTGGCCTTTCTTGTTTTAGTCAACAATTTCAATTATAGCACCAGGGTCAACTTTTTGCGGACGTTGTCTGATGAAAAATGCAGAGCATTGAGGCTGCGTGCACTGTATTTTGCAAAACAGCCTTCGTCTTGGCAAAGCACCGCTATGCATATTGTGATTAGCATGGAAATCAGTTTAATCGGCCTGTCATGCGGTTGATTATCAATCCTGGATTGAAAAAGTACTTTGCGCGTTCGTAAGGTACTTTTTTTGTGCGCAAAAATGAGATATGATTGATGGTAAGCATCACGGCCAGAAAACCGTAAGACCTTATTTACATAAAAAAGTTTGCGCTGATGTATAATATAAATATTGGCTTATACTATGTATTAGGAAGCGATTAACTTGAAGAAATTGGGAATAACATTGACCGAAGCTGGGATCAGCGGGGCACCGATGATTCCGATGATGGTTTTCGTGACGACTCTTATTCGGAACAATGGCAAGCTCGATTATATTTTGCCGTTTGTGATTTTCTATTCATTTCTTAAAATCGGCGCATTTACCGTATCGGTTTTTGGTGAAGTCAATAATCCCTTTCGGCTTGCGCAGTTTGCATCGTTGACCGTTATTTTGGGATCCGTTTTGATTTTGTCGCGTAGCGCGTGTGGAAACTCGGTAATTTATTACCGAGAGGAAAGCACCTTTGTTAAAGATTGATGGATGGGGGTTCAGACGTGGAAACATATGAAGGAAAACAGAAATCGAAAAACGGAATCAAAAGGCTGATTTTTTCAGTCTTGTCAATCCTGCTTCAAGTCGTCTTTTTGGTTTTGATTTTCACCAGACTGAATGAATATGCAAGCATCATTGACTGGACGACGCGAGTGCTCGCAATTTTGCTGGTGCTCTTTATCTACAGTCAAAACCAGACGGCAACGATGAAGGTGCCGTGGATTATTTTGATTTTGGCATTTCCGATTTTGGGCGTAGCACTGTATTTTCTGGTCGGATTAAACGGCGGAACGAAGAAAATGAAACGACGCTACGATAAAGTTGACGAAAAGCTGTTCAAGTATTTGGGTGAAGGCGTCAAAAATCCTGACGGCAGAGGAATTTCCGAGTATATTCACAAATATTCGGGATATCCCGTTTATGAAAATACAGAGGTGAAATATTTCAACGAAGCAATCAAGGGACTTGATTCGCAGCTCCATGATCTGGCGCTTGCCAAGGACTTCATCTTCATGGAATACCATGCAATCGAGGACAAGGAAGCCTGGCAGAAGATTCAGACGGTTTTGGAAGAACGCGTCAAGGCAGGCGTTGAGGTTCGCGTTTTTTATGACGATATGGGATCGATCGGGTTCGTCAACATGTCGTTTGCCAAAAAACTCGAAGCAGTCGGAATCAAGTGTCGCGTTTTTAATCCGCTCATGCCGGGGCTCAACATGTTTTTTAACAATCGCGACCATCGCAAGATCACGGTGATTGACGGCAAAATCGGCTATACCGGCGGGTATAATCTCGCAAATGAGTATTTCAACTTCACGCATCCTTACGGTGAGTGGAAAGACACCGGCATAAGAATTTGCGGCCAGGCGGTCAGGTCTTTGACGGTTTCATTTTTGGAAATGTGGAATGCTTCTTCAAAGGAAGAACGTGACAGTGAAGAAAATTTGGCATTCTATCTCAAGGACAGAAATTATCCTGAAAATTGCGCAGGCTACATTCAGCCATATGCCGACAGCCCGCTTGACGGCGAACAGGTCGGTGAAGAAGTCTACATCAGCATGGTCAACAAGGCTGAAAGGTATTGCTATTTCATGACGCCGTATCTGATTATCACTGATGAGCTTGCTCATGCGCTGTCGCTTGCGTCAAAGCGCGGCGTCGACGTCAGAATCGTTACGCCTGGGATTCCTGATAAAAAGCCGATTTACCGCGTGACGCGTTCTTTTTACAACGTGCTTGCGGAAAACGGCGTGCGCATTTTTGAATGGAAGCCTGGTTTTTGCCACGCCAAAATGAGCGTGGCAGACGATCGCCTGGCAACGTGCGGAACGATTAATCTTGATTACCGCAGCTTGTATCATCATTTTGAAAATGGATGTTTTATGACGGACGCGCCTGCCGTTCTTTTGATTAAGGAAGATTTTGACGAAACGTTCAAGCAGTGTCGCGAAGTTACTGAAAAGTACAGCGTCAAGTGGAGCGCGCCTCATCGCTTGAGTCAGATGATCATGCGTTTGTTTGCGCAATTGTTATAGTTATGAAAAGGTTTTTCCCGTATTTTCGGAGTGCGGGGAAAATCTTTTTAATTTGAAAAATGCAGTATCCGCATCACGCTGACGGTGGTCGGGTTGAGCAGATTCGTAGCCGTTTGGCAAGCCCGCGATGCGCAACGCTGGATTTGGCAAAAGTTTCAATTACGGGCAAAACGTGAAAAACAGGGATTTGCCCGTAAAACAAGACGGGCGGTTACGGGCAAAACGTGGAAAAACGGGATTTGCCCGTAAAATGAGCTTGCAGACAAAACGGACTTCGGCAATCATTGCGCCTGTTTTTGGCACAGGGACGTTTTCTTTGAGGTTCGCGGGTTTCAGCGTTTTGATGAGACTTACCAAAAAAGATGATGATTGCCGGATAACGTTCGTATTTTGCTTGACTTGGCTGAACTTTGTAGCGTATCATGGATTCTATGCGTAATTTCTGGGATTAGAGGTAAAAATATGACAACAAAGAAAAAGTGGCACGTAATGCCAGCAGTCGTCGCAACGACGATCATGAGCTTTTGCGGCGTTTTGATCGAAACGTCGATGAACGTGACTTTTCCGACGCTCATGAAGCAGTTCGGAATCGATGCGGGACTGATTCAATGGGTGACGACTGCCAATCTGCTGACGGTTGCCATCAGCATTCCGTTGTCAGCCTATTTGATTCGAAACGTTTCCGAAAAAAATCTGTTTGTCAGTTCAAATCTTTTTTTTCTGCTTGGCGTGATTTTGGATTCGATTGCGGGAAATTTCGAACTGTTGTTAGTCGGTCGCATCCTTCAGGGAATCGGCACCGGACTTGCCTTGCCGCTTGCGATGCACATTATTTTGGAGCACGTTCCGTTGGAAAAACGCGGTTTCATGGTCGGCGTGGCCACGATGACGACCTGCTTTGCGCCTGCAATCGGTCCGACCTATGGCGGAATTATTCTGCATCATTTTGACTGGAACAAGATTTTCCTGTTTCTCGTGCCGATTCTTGCGATTTCCTTTGTCGTCGGAATCATGTCGATTCCTCAGCGAAAGATTGAAACAAAGACCGGTTTCAATTTTGGCGGATACTTCTTTTTGGCATTGGGTTTGGCGCTTTTGCTGGTTGCCATCGAGCGTTTTTCGCTTTGGCTGCTTTTGCTCAGCATCATGGCGCTTTTGATGTTTTATTTTTCCAACAAAAAGAAGCGTCTCATCAGTCTGAACGTCTTTTCCAATCAGCGCTTCGTCTGGTTCATGTATGGTGCTTTGGTCACGCAGGCCATCGCGCTTGGCATCTCATTCATTTTCCCGAATTATCTTCAGATCGGGTTGCATCAGAATACCGTCACGGCAGGACTGTTCATGCTTCCGGGCGCAACGTTCGTGTTCCTGCTCGCGCCGGTTTCCGGTCGATTGATGGATGAATTAGGTTATTTCAAACCGATTGTCTTCGGACTGACGCTTGCATCCTTGGGGCTGGCTTTTTTGGCCTTTGTCTTGCCAAATGCAGGGGTGAAACTGCTTTTGTGCGGTGACGTTGCCACAAAGATCGGCATGGGGCTTGCGGCAAGCAGTCTGGTTGCGACAAGTCTCAGTCAACTTGAACGCGAAGAAGCAATCGACGGCAACAGCGTTTTGAATACTTTGCAGCAGTTTTCCGGAGCACTTTCGACAACTGTCGTTTCCGTCATCTTCGGCTGGGCTCAAAAAACGATGTCAAACGGCAGCATGGTCGGCAGTCGCATTTCGATCGTGCTGATTTTGGCGATAACTTTGATCGCATTGGGCTTGGTGCTGAAATTAAAGTTTGAAGCGAGAAATTAATCGATGTCTGCGCACTGTATGTTTAATTATATCCAGCCGGAAACCCAGTGACTCTGGTGCCCTGTCAAGCTTTGCAGGCAGCTTTTTCATATAAATGAACAAATTGCAAAACAGGACTTTTGAACCCCGGTGTTCTCAGAAGCCCTGTTTTTTTATCAGTGACGTGAAAGGATCTGCCTGGCGAAACTCAATCTTAATGCATTCTTATAGGCGTTTTGACTTAACTTGAGTTATTATTTACTTAGAAGCTTTTCGAAAGGGAGTTTATGGATGGAAGATGCTAGATACGGCGGCTTGACTCAAAAAGAAGTCAAAGAACGAATCAACGCCGGAAAAACCAATCAGTCGGACGCTTCGACCGGGCTGACCGTCAAGCAGATCATTTTGAGCAATACTTTGACGTATTTCAACTTGATCTTCCTGGTGATCACGGTGCTTTTGTGCATCGTCGGATCGTTTCGCAATCTGACCTTTTTGCCGATTATTTTGTGGAACATCATCATCGGAATCATTCAGGAATGGCGCGCAAAAAAAACGCTTGACAAAATGAACCTGCTGAATGCTCCGCATGCAATCGTCGTGCGTGATGGAAAAGAAAGCAAGGTCACGTCTGAAGAACTGGTGCAGGACGATGTCGTGCTTCTTTCGGCCGGCGAGCAGATTTGTGCGGATGCGACGGTGCTTGACGGAAACGTTCAGGTCAACGAGTCGCTTTTGACGGGCGAGTCGGATGAAATCGACAAGAAAAAAGGGGATACGCTTCTTTCCGGCAGTTTCGTCGTTTCGGGACGGTGTTATGCGCGCCTGGACAAGGTCGGAAACGAGTCCTACATATCAAAATTAACGTCGGAAGCCAAAACGATCGACGGTTATGAACAGTCAGAGATGGTGCGTTCGATCAATGAAATCATCAAGTGGGTCGGAATCGTCATTATTCCGATCGGGGTCATTTTATTTTACCAAAGCTTCTTTTTAAACGGCGTCACGTTTCAAAAGAGCATTACGTCAATGGTTGCGGCCGTTTTAGGGATGATTCCCGAAGGACTGTATCTTTTGACGACGGTTGCCCTGGCCTTGAGCACGATGAGGCTTTCGAAACGCAAGGTTTTGCTGCATGACATGAAAAGCATCGAAACGCTGGCTCGCGTTGACGTTTTGTGCGTCGACAAGACCGGAACGATTACTGAACCTGAGATGAAAGTCAAGGAAGTCGTCTTTGAAGAAGACGACGTCACTGAAAGGCTGACGGACTACGTGCTTGCCTCAAAGGACAACAATGCGACGATGCAGGCGCTGCAGTCGTTTATCCCGGAAGATGCAGAGCAAAAACATGCTGCTTTAAAGGTTGTTCCGTTTACGTCTTCGACAAAGTATGGCGGAATAATTTTCAATGATGCGACGTATTTGTTAGGGGCACCGGAGTTCATCATGCGCTCTGAATTTGAAAAAATCGAAGATAAAATTTTGCCGTATACGGATAAGGGGTACCGTGCGCTTTTGTTTGCGAAGTATGACGGCACTGAGCTTGAACATGGCCTTTCAGGCAGCGTTGAGCCGTTGGCCTATGTGATTTTTGAGAATCCGATTCGTCAAAACGCCAAGCAGACGTTTGAATATTTTAAAAAACAAAAAGTTGCGATCAAGGTCATTTCGGGCGACAATCCGAAAACCGTTTCCGAAATTTCCGAACAGGCCGGAATCGATGGTGCCAGAAATTACGTCGATGCTTCGACTTTGACAACCAATGCGCAAGTGGAAGAGGCGCTTGAGACAAAAACGGTCTTCGGACGCGTGACTCCGAAGCAAAAGCAGGCTTTCGTATCCGCTCTGCAAAAAAACGGGCATACCGTCGCGATGACGGGCGACGGCGTCAACGATATTTTAGCGATGAAGGATGCGGATTGCAGCGTTGCGATGGCATCCGGCAGCGAGGCAACCGCACAAGTTGCGCAAGTCGTCCTGCTTGATTCCGATTTCGTGCACATGCCAAACGTCGTGCTTGAAGGAAGACAAGTCGTCAATAACATCCAGCGGTCGGCAAGCCTGTTTTTGGTCAAGAATATTTTCTCGCTGCTGATGGCGGTCTTTTCGGCTGTTTTGATGTTTACGTACCCGCTTGAGCCTTCGCAGATTTCCTTGGTGACGGGATTTACGATCGGCGTTCCCGGCTTTTTGCTGGCGCTTGAGCCGACCAAAGACCGAATCAAGGGGCATTTTTTGACGAACGTGTTCATCAAGGCTTTTCCGGCCGGATTGACCGATATGGTTTCGGTTGCTGCGCTTGTGGTCTGCGGCAAGATTTTCGGCATTTCCGATGATGAGATTTCGACGATGGCGACGCTGCTTTTGGGTGCGATCGGGCTGATCGTTTTGGTTCGGATCAGTCGGCCGTTCAATAAGAAAAAGTGGGCAATTCTATGGCTCAACGTTGCGGGTCTGGTCTTTTGCTTCTTGTTTTTGAAGCATCTTTTTGCGATCAGTCCGCTGTCAAGGGCCGATTTTTTGCTGGTCGTCGTCTTCATGTTTGCAGCCGATTCGATTTTAAGGCATCTGACGCATGCAACGGAGCGTATTGCCAGAAAAATTCGCAAGAAGAGGCAGGATTCACCGAGGCATTTTGGCAGGAAGGGGTAGTTTATTTTGGAAATAGTTCAAGCAACAAAAAATGATTTATCAGAGCTCTGCATTTTTTATGAAAAGGTCTGCGAGCAGCAAAAATTTGACAAATATTCGCCTGGTTGGCACTGGGGGCTATATCCGTGTCGTGACGATCTCGAGTATGCGATCGCAAATCGGCTGTTTTTGCTTGGACGCATCGACGGAAAAATCGCAGCAGCGGGAATTTTGTCAGACGGTGACGATGATGCATACAATCATGCGGACTGGAAGGAAACAAAAGATGTCTGCGTGCTGCATCTGTTTGCCGTTTCGCCGGAATTCAGGGGGCAGGGCATCGCTTCTTCGATGCTTTCTGCGATAAAATCCAGTGCAAGAAAAGCGATTCACCTCGACGTGATCGAAGGCAACGATTCCGCCGGAAAATTATATCGCAAAAACGGCTTTGCGCTTGTCAAGCAAACCGAACTTTTTTACGATGACATCGGTGAAAAGGGCGCAGAACTTTATGAATGGGTTTCGTCGAAAAAAGCAGTCGAAACGAACAGGCTTTATCTGCGCAGGCTGAACGAGCATGATGCAATGAGAATCTATGAAACGTGGGCAAATGATCCTGAAGTCACGCGTTATCTGACTTGGGACGCTCACGAAAGCGTCGACGTGACCAAGAAGATCATTGCGGAATGGATGCGTGCCTACGAGGATGAGAAGTGCCATCGATACGGCATCTGCCTTAAAGAAAACGACGGATTGATCGGCATGATCGATGTCGTCGGTCATGAAGACGATGTGCCGGTCATCGGATACGTTTTGGGAAGAAGATACTGGGGCAAAGGCTATATGACGGAAGCCTTCAAAGGTTTCAGCGATTATTTGCTTGAAGAAGGCTTTCCTGAAATCAGGATTGAAGCAGAAGAGCAAAACCTGGCAAGCAACCGCGTCATCATGAAGTGCGGCTTTGATTTCGTCGGCAAGAAGACAATGCCGGTCAAGGGAAGAGATATCATCATCAATAAATATCGCAAGAAAGCTTGAGAAGAAAGTTCCCGTTTCCATCTTGAATTAAAGAAAATGCCGAACAAGTCGGTCACTTAAGGCTGACTTTGTCCGGCGTTTTTTTGATTTTTCTCGTGTAAAAAAACTATCTTTTTAAAAATGGATGCTGCTCAACCAATTTCAGCCAGAATTTCATCCGGATTTACGGACAAATGGCACATTTTTGCTGATTTGTCCGTAAACGGCAGAGCTTTTGCCAAATGCAGTGCTGCGCATCATCTGTTCAATCACTGTACCTGACTTCGATTATGGTCAAAACGTTGATTTCTGAGATTTGCCCGTAATCTGAGACCACACTGCTTTGGCGAAGGTAACCGAGTAGAACATTTTTCCGATTTTGGAGGATTTTGTTCTACTTTCGAGGCTGCGCGAGCTGAATTTGGAGTCGGCGGTAGAACATTTTTTCAATTTTGGAGGATTTTGTTCTACTTTCGAGGCTGCGCGAGCTGAATTTGGAGTCGGCGGTAGAACATTTTTCCGATTTTGGAGGATTTTGTTCTACTTTCAAGGCCGCGCGGGCCGGATTCGAAGAGTCAGGTAGACAAAAAAGAGTCATTTCCCCCGTTTTTTGTCTACTTTGAGTTCCGCGCCCCCTCGATTTGGACGAAAATTATGAAAAATCCAGTGCGTCAATGACGATCGGTGTTTTGAAGTCGCTTTATTTGGAGCAATGCTCTGCATTTTTCAAGGATAAAAATCAGCTGATGATTTTGAATCCGTATCCTTTGATGTGTTCCTTCAGCATTGTCAGATAGCGCTCGGCCAAAGGACTCAGTTCGACTTGGCGATGCTTGAGCCAGCCCATCGTGATGTCATCGTCAACGTTTAAAGGAATTGCAACGATTTTATCGTCGTTGAGCTTGCTGCTGATGATACCGGAGCTGATGGTGTAGCCGTTCAATCCGACCATCAAGTTGAAAATCGTCGCACGGTCGCTGACTTTGATGCTTTTTTTGTGGCTCAGGGTGCTGAGAATTTCTTCGGAGAAGTAAAACGAGTTGACCTCGCCTTGTTCGTATGACAAGTAAGGGAAGTCTTCGAGGTCTGACAGATTCACGGAAGACTTTGACGTGAGCGGATTATAGCGACTGACGAAGATATGCGGTTTGGCAACGAACAGCGGCGTGAAAACGAGGTTGTTTTCCTTGAAGAGACGCTGCATGATTTTTTGATTGAATCCGTTCGTGTAGAGGATGCCGAGCTCGCTTTTGAACTGGGCAAGGTCATTGAAAATATTTTGGGTTTCGGTTTCTCGCAGCGTGAATTGATATTCGTTTGCATTGACGCTTTTGATCAGTTCGACAAATGCATGAACGACGAAGGCATAGTGCTGCGCGGAAACGGAAAAGGACTGCTTGCGCTGCTGCCCGTTTTTATAGCGTTCGTTCATCAGATTGACCTGATCCAGAATTTGTTTGGAATACGTCATGAATTCGCGCCCTTCTGCGGTCAGCGAAATTCCGCCTGAGCTGCGCTGGAAAATTTGAATTCCCATTTCGTTTTCTAATTCTTTGACGGCGTTCGACAGGCTGGGCTGAGTGAGAAAAAGCCTTTTTGCTGCTTCGTTGATGGAGCCTGCTTCAACGATTCTTTCCAAATATTCAAGCTGTTGGATTCTCATAAAATATAACCTCTTTTTTATATGTTGTTACCTCATTATAGTCCAAAACTATAACGAATGCATATTTTTTTCTGTTATTCAAATTAACGCAAAAGTGTTAGATTTATAGATAACAAATCAAGGGGGCAGACTTATGACGGCAACTATTGTGGGTTTTCCAAGAATCGGAGAAAATCGTGAACTTAAATTTATTACGGAAAAATATTTTAAACATGAGGCAACTGAAGAAGAATTAAAAGAACGTGCCAAAGATCTTCGTCAGCATGATCGCAAGCTGCTTTTGGACAGCGGTTTGACGAATTTCACGAGCAACCATTTTTCTTTTTATGATCAGATGCTCGATGCGGCCTTTTTGTTCAACGTGATTCCTGAAAACATCGCTGAACTCGATTTGTCCGACCTGGACAAATATTTTGCCTTGGCAAGAGGATATCAAGGCAAAAAGGGCGACGTCAAGGCTTGGCCGATGAAGAAGTGGTTCAACACGAACTATCATTATATCGTGCCGCAGTTTACGGCGGATACGGACGTCAAACTGGCAGGAACGAAAATTTTTGATGAATTCGTCGAAGCAAAAGAAGACGGAACGATTACGCGTCCCGTTTTGGTCGGACCGTTCACTTTGCTTCAATTGAGCGAATTTCACGGCTGCGTCAAAGAAGATTTTGTCGGTGTGTTCATCGAAGCATATGCCAGGATTTTCAAGCGGCTTGAAGATCTCGGCGCAAATTGGATTCAGCTTGACGAGCCGTCTTTGGTCAAAGATCTTGACGAAAAGGAGCTGGCTTTGTTCAAGGCGCTTTATGAGCCGCTGCTTTTGCAAAAAGGCAAGCTCAAGGTTCTGGCACAGACATATTTCGGTGACGTTCGCGATGCTTATGACGTTTTGCTGAAGCTTCCTTTTGACGGAATCGGGCTTGATTTTGTCGAAGGCAGGAAAACGTCTGAACTTGTCGAAAGAGGCTTTGATGACGGAAAAGTCTTGTTTGCCGGCGTCGTCAACGGGAAAAATATCTGGCGCAACAATTACCAAAAAACGCTTGACCTGCTGAAGAAACTGAACGTCAAAAACCTGGTGCTGACGACCTCCTGCTCGCTGCTTCACGTGCCGTATACCGTCGCAAGCGAAGAACTCGAAGAAGACGTAACGAAGCATTTTGCATTTGCCGAAGAAAAGGTCAAAGAGCTTGTCGAACTTGATGCGCTGCTCAAGAATCAAAGCCCTGAATTTTTAAGGAAGAACGCTGAGCTGTTCGAAAAGCCGCGCGTTTTGGAAAATGCAGAGCTGCATCAAAAAATTGCTGATCTAAAGCCTGAAGCCTTCGTGCGCCAACCGGAGTTTGCCGTGCGCGAAAAGATTCAAAAGCAAGAGTTCAATCTGCCGCTTCTTCCGACGACGACGATCGGGTCCTTCCCGCAAACGAGAGAAGTCAAGCAAAAGCGTGCCGCATTCAGAAAGCATGAAATCAGCCAGGAAGAATACGACGAATTTATTGCTGAAAGAATCGATTCCTGGATCGGATTCCAGGAAGAAATCGGCCTGGACGTTTTGGTTCACGGCGAATTTGAACGAAACGACATGGTCGAATATTTCGGACAGCATCTTGAAGGATACGTCTTCACCAAAAAAGCCTGGGTGCAATCATACGGAACTCGCTGCGTCAAGCCGCCGATTATCTGGGGCGACGTTTCAAGAAAGGACCCGATTACCGTTCGCTGGTCGGTTTATGCGCAAAAGCAGACGAAAAAAATCGTCAAAGGGATGCTGACGGGTCCGGTGACGATTTTAAACTGGTCGTTTCCGCGCGAAGACATCAGCATCAAAGAATCAACTCTGCAGCTTGCTTTGGCAATCAGAGAAGAAGTTTTGGATCTTGAGAAAAACGGTATTCGCATCATTCAGATCGATGAAGCCGCTTTGCGTGAAAAGCTTCCGTTGAGACGTTCTGATTGGCAAAGCGAATATCTTGACTGGGCAATCCCGGCCTTCCGTTTGGTACATAGCGGCGTCAAGCCGGAAACCCAGATTCATACGCATATGTGCTACAGCGAGTTTAACGACATTATTTCGGCAATCGATGACATGGATGCCGACGTCATTTCATTTGAGGCCTCGCGTTCAAATCTCGAAATTCTTGACGAACTCAAAGAAAAGAATTTCAAGACCGAAGTCGGTCCTGGCGTTTACGACATTCATTCGCCGCGCATCCCGACGGTTGAAGAAATCGAACAGGCCTTGCATCGCATTTTGGCCAAAGTCAAAAAAGAAAAAGTCTGGGTTAATCCCGATTGCGGTTTGAAGACTCGCGGTGAAAAGGAGACCAAAGCCAGTCTGAAGAATTTGACGCAGGCAGCACAAAACATCAGAGAGGAGCTGTGATTTTATGGGACAAACAACGTTTTCTTTTGAAATCTTTCCTCCAAACAAGGAGAGCGCGGTCGAAAAGCTGACGGAAACGCTGGATGAACTGGTCGGGCTTTCGCCTGATTTCATCAGCGTAACCTGTACGAACAAAAACGATGATCTGGCACGGCTGACGGTCAAACTGGCCGGGTACGTCAAAAACAAGCTGGATGTTCCGAGCATTGCGCATCTTCCGGCGGCGTATCTTGACAAGCAGCAGGTTTCGGAGATTTTGAACGAATTGGAAACACTCGGAGTCACGAATTTATTGGCACTTAGAGGAGATTGCATCGAAGGCAGAAAGCCAAAAGATGATTTCAGGCACGCAAGCGATCTGATCGCATACGTTCATGAAAACTTCCCTGAATTTCACATCAGCGCGGCCTGCTATCCGGAGATCCATCCGGAATCAGACAGCCGCGTCGACGACATCAAGCATCTCAAGTACAAGACCGATCAAGGCGTCGACAGTTTGATCACGCAGATGTTTTTTGACAATGAAAGTTTTTACGGCTTCAAGGAATGCTGCGAGCTGGCGGACATCAATACGCCGATCGTTGCCGGCATCATGCCGATCGTCAAGCGCAATCAGGCCCTGAGAATTTTAAAGACCAGTTCGGCAACGCTGCCAAAGAAATTTACGGCCATTTTGAACAAGTACCGGGATGATCCGGAATCGCTTAAAGCAGCCGGCTTGGCATACGCAATCGATCAGATCGTCGATTTGGTGACTCAAGGCGTTGCCGGCATACATCTGTACACGATGAATGATGCCGAAACTGCCAAATACATTTGGCAGGCAACGAGAAGTCTGTTTGAAAACGGCAGAAAGGTTCATAAGGTCTGAGTCTGCAGCTTGCTGTTCATAAAACGCTCAAGAATGTGGCTGCGTCTTTTGAGACAAATTGCATAATAGGTGACGGAGACGTCTTCGTCAACGATCGGAACGGCTGTCTTGTTTTTGAGCAGATGGCCGTTTTTGATGTTGTCGTCACGCAAAAAGAGATAACCGTTTTGACCGTCTTTTGATTGCGATCGACGAGACGGCTGATTATTTGCTGCATTTTGCAGTAACATTAAAGCAAAGTGTTGACAAGATTAGAAAAAGGGTATAAACTTCAGTCAATAATATAAAACAAAACGTTGACGAGAAGAGTAGGCGGACTCGGATTCCAAAGAGAGCCTTTGACTGGTGAAAGAAGGCGGGTCAGACAAGCTGAAGATGAGCTCTGAGTTTAACTGCGAGTGAAAGCTCAAGGTTCGTGAGGATACGATATAATCCCAGGCATGACGGTGCCGGAGAAGGCTGCGGATGATGCAGCGAAGATGGGTGGTACCACGCTAGGATGCGTCCCTGTGAAAGATGTTCTTTCACGGGGGCGTTTTTGTTTTAATTACAAGGAGGTAGGCAAGATGCCGATTAAAATACAACATGATCTTCCGGCACGCGAGATCTTGAATCAGGAAAATATTTTCGTAATGGACGAAACGCGTGCGATTCATCAGGACATTCGACCGATCAAAATTGCAATCGTGAACCTGATGCCTTTGAAGGAGGCTACTGAACTGCAGCTTTTGAGGGCTTTGTCGAACACGCCGCTGCAAGTCGACGTTTCGTTCGTGTCGCTTGAAACGCATGAATCGACGCATACGGCACTCAGCCACTTGAACAGGTTTTACGAGCCTTTTTCCGAGATTTCCGACAAAAATTTCGACGGCATGATTATTACGGGAGCACCCGTTGAGCAGCTGGAATTTGAGGAAGTCGACTATTTTGACGAACTTTGCAAAATCATGGAATGGTCAAAAAAACACGTCACTTCGACGCTGCACCTTTGTTGGGGCGCTCAGGCAGGTCTGTACTATCATTACGGGATCAAGAAGCACCTGTTGAAAGAAAAACGTTTCGGTATTTATCAGCACCGGCTGTTGAATCGCAAAGTTCCGCTCGTTCGTGGTTTTGACGACGTTTTCTTTGCGCCTCATTCGCGGCATGCTGAAGTCGACAAACAGGATGTCTTGAAACATCCTGAGCTTTCCGTTTTGGCAGAGTCAAAAGAAGCAGGAATCTACCTTGTGATTGCAAATGACGGGCATCAAGTCTTTGTGATGGGCCATCCCGAATACGATCGCTATACTTTGCAAAAGGAATATTTGAGAGATAAAGAAAAAGGCCTGCCGATTGAGCCGCCTTTAAATTATTATCCGGATGACGATGATACCAAAGAACCCTTATTGACCTGGAGATCGCACGCCAATATCTTGTATTCCAACTGGCTGAATTATTACGTCTATCAGACGACGCCGTATGAGTTCATTCAGACGACAAAATAGGAATTCAGCGCTGCCTTCTAGTCAGGCTGCTCCAGTCGGCAAAAGCTGCAACGAACAGGACGTTGTAGGATATGTCCCATAAATGATGATCGATTGCGGATTCAATCACGATCAGTGCCAAAATGACCAACAGCGGAACGTATTTTGTCGAAAACCCGCGGATGATGAGAAATGCCGTCAGCATGATCATCAGAATCGTGAAGACGATGCCGAACATGGTCCACATGCGAACGATTGACGAGTCGATGAAAAAGTACCGCTCACCGGGTTTCAGCATGAGTCCGTTGCCGTTTTGAGGGATGAAACGCCCAAAAGGAGGCGGAACCTGGCATTGTTTCATGGCAACGTTGCCGTAGAACAAGCGGCTTGACAAAAAGCGGTCGAGAGTTTCCCAGAAACGACTGGGCATATAGTAGACGTGAGTTATCCAAAGATCAAACAGAGCATATCCGCCGATAATGATGCCAAAGAAGCTGGGTCCGGAAGCCGTGATGAACGCTTTGATCTTATCATAAAATGCAGTGCACAAAAGCAGCAGAATCATTAAGATCAGGTCAAGCCGCGCATCAGTGAGAGCAAACGTCAGAAAAGCAATCAATGAAAGAAGGATCAGGCATTTTCTGTCGCACTTAAAATCTCGCAGCAAAACAGCAGCCATCATCAAAGAAAAGACATGCGCCGCAAAATCGGTCGGAGTCGCAATTCCCATGCTGAAACGATGGAACGGGATGCCCAAATACGTCCTTGACTGTGCCATATTAGGAATTATGCGAAACAAAGCGCCAAAAAGCGAAAGGCATGTCAAAAGCAGACCAGTGAAAAAGAAACATTTCAGAATCTTTTTCCAATCGACTCCGACTGCACCGAAGATGAAAATGGCCATGAAAAAAGGCGCCATTGCCTGCGCACGATGGCAGATGAAATAGAGTACGGCAAGCGTCAGGAAAATGCCTGTTTTGGTTTTTTTCGTCGAGTCGTCCAAAAAGAAGATTTTTCCGAGTACGCCGAGAACCGAAAGCTGGTAGATGCGATATGTCAAAGCCATCAATCGATCTACGCCAAAAACATGCGTCAGAGTCGTTCCTTCAATGAAGGCAGCTGCCGAGAAAATCGTAAACATTATTAAATAAGCCGTTTCCGGAACATGTTTTGTGCGTAATTTTTTTATCATTTATAACTCCTGAATTTAGTAACTGTTTACATTATACATTAATTCAAACGACATATGGGAGACAAAACTTTTTTTTGCGCATTTGCAATGGTAAAATACTCGTATATCCAAATTGGGAAGAAGCGGTTAAATGAGAAATGACGAGAAATTAGGAACGGCTCCGTTGGGCAGGCTGATGCTTTCATTGGCACTGCCAACGGTTTTGGCACAGCTGATCAACGTTTTGTACAATGTCGTTGATCGAATCTACATCGGACATATGCAGGGCGATGGTAATCTGGCTTTGACGGGCGTGGGGGTTACGCTTCCGATCATCACTTTGATTGCCGCGTTCAGTGCATTTGCCGGAGCAGGCGGGGCACCGCTTGCAGCGATTGAGCTTGGGAAAAAAGATGAACGAAAAGCTTCCTTGATCATGGGCAATTCGGCTTGGCTGCTCGTGTTCTTTTCCATTGTGCTGACAATCGGCTTTTTGATTTTTAAAATTCCGATTCTGTATGCCTTTGGGGCCAGTTCGAAAACCATTGCATATGCCAACGACTACATCACGATCTACCTTTTGGGAACGATTTTTGTTCAGCTTGCTTTGGGACTGAATGCGTTCATCAGCGGACAAGGAGCTGCCAAAGCAGCGATGCTTTCTGTTTTGATCGGTGCCGTGATCAATATCGTTTTGGATCCGATTTTCATTTTTGCTCTGCATTTGGGCGTAAGAGGAGCAGCGCTTGCAACGGTCATCTCGCAGTTTGTCAGCGCAGTCTGGGTCGTCTCGTTTTTGAAGTCGAAAAGAAGCGTGCTGTACTTGAAACTTGTCAGGCCGGACAAGTCTTTGATCCTTAAAATCGCTGCTTTGGGCATTGCACCGTTCGTCATGCAGAGCACGGAAAGCTTGGTGACGATCACTTTCAATACTGGCCTTCAGCGTTACGGCGGCGACCTTTACGTCGGTTCGATGTCGATTCTGATGAGCATCATGCAATTGATCGTCATTCCGGTCAACGGCATTACTCAAGGCGTCCAGCCGATCGTCAGCTACAACTACGGTGCAGGAAACAGGCTGCGCGTGAAAGAAACGGTGATTCGCCTGGTTTCCGTGTGCCTGCTGGGAACGCTCATCTTGGCGGGCGTTGCGATTTTTTGCCCGGGCATTTATGCTTCAATGTTTACGAACGATGCCGAACTTGTTGCTTTGACATGCCGAATCATGCCGATTTTTTTCTTGGGCATTGCGATTTTCGGGATTCAGGCGGCTTGTCAATCGATGTTTCTCGCATTGGGACAGGCGAAGGTTTCGCTTTTTATCGCCACGCTGCGAAAAATCATCCTGCTGATTCCGTTGGCACTCATCTTGCCAAAATTTTTAGGCGTGAAAGGCATCTACATTGCAGAACCGGTTTCTGACGTTATTTCAGTAATCGTGACATCCGTTTTGTGTGTCATTACGTTGAAACGGATTTTTAGCGAAATGGAGGATAAATCATGATCAGGAAAGCAAGCAACACAAACGAAGACGTTTTGATGCTGCAAAAGCTGGCAAAAAAGACTTTCTATGACACTTTTGCCTATGAAAACAGCGAAGAAGACATGAAGGAATATCTTGAGACCGCCTATGATTTTGACGTGCTCAAATCAGAAATAGAGTGTGAGACGTCGGATTATTACTTCTATTTTGACGGCAATGATGCCGTCGGATTCGTCAAGGTCAACTGGGCTGATTCTCAAACCGAACCCGATTATCCGGATGCGTTGGAGATACAAAGAATTTATTCTTTGAAAGAATATCACGGTCACGGTATCGGCGCGGCTTTGATGGAGCATGCCATCTCCGTTGCGCGCAAACTCAAACGCCCCATGATGTGGCTCGGAGTCGAAGAGCAAAACAAGCGCGCCTATCGCTTTTATACGAAATATGGTTTTAAAAAGGTCGGTACCCACGTTTTCATGCTCGGAGAAGATGAGCAGCATGACAGCGTTTTGGTCAAGAATCTTGAAGATTGAAAGACAAGCGTCAAACGGCGCTTGTTTTTTTATGTCATAAAATGCAGAGCTCGGACGGAAATTCGTTGCCTGGTTGATCAGCGCGGCGGGGTGTTACGGGCAAAACGTTGATTTATGGGATTTGCCCGTAAAATATGAATTCCGGTTACGGGCAAAACGTCGATTTTTGAGATTTTCCCGTAAAATTCGGCTCCCGGTTACGGGCAAAACGTCGATTTTTGAAATCTGCCCGTAAAATCCGGCCCTCGGTTACGGGCAAAACGTCGATTTTTGAAATCTGCCCGTAAAAGCCGCTCCCCGGTTACGGGCAAAATGGCGATTTCTGGGATTTGCCCGTAAAATCCAGTCACCCGTTACGGGCAAAACGTCGATTTTTGAGATATGCCCGTAAAAGCCGCTCCCCGGTTACGGGCAAAATGGCGATTTTTAAGATATGCCCGTAATCAGCGGGAACACCGAAGAGTTGTCAGCGAGCGTGAAGTCGCTCAAGGAAAAGGATGCCGTCAGCTCTGCATTTCATATGAATAGAAAAGAAAAGTTAAATAAAACGCTTGCATTTTGATGAAAAGGGTTTATAATAAAAAGCGTAAAGAAAACTTGAAACGTTTAAAGTTGTTATGGAGTGTTGCTTTACAGTGTTATGCTATTTATTGTTAAACGTTTTATTTAAAATTAGGAGGAAATATTATGCCAGTAGTTTTAGCAAGAGTAGATGAAAGATTGGTTCACGGCGTAACCGTTAATCAATGGAACAGTGAACTCCATCCAAAAAGATACATGGTTGTTGACGATGAAATCAGTCATAACGATATGATTAAAGCAACGATGAGAATGAGCAAGCCGGCAGGAACGGGGATGTCGATTATTGACACTGAAACGGCTATTACGAATTTCAATAATGGCAAGTACGATTCTCATTCAGTATTTGTTTTGGTTAAAGAACCGGGAACGCTTTTAAAAATGATTGAAGGCGGTGTCAAAATACCTGCGATTGATCTGGGTGCAATGTTTGAAGAAAAAGATCGCAAACCATTCACGTCAAGAATAGCATTGAATGAACAAGAAATCAGCGACCTTAAGGCAATTAAGGAAAAAGGCATTGAGACTTACGCACAATATACGCCTGAGGATGAGAAGGTTTCTTTGGATGATTTGTTGAAGAAGGGAGAAAAATAATATGCCTAATTTTTTGCAAGATATTTTAGTCATTTTAATTGCGGCCTACATGGCTTGGGATAACGGAACGGGAAATCAGATTACCGGTAATTGGCCCGTGACGATCGGATTGCTTGTTGGTTTAGTGATGGGAGACGTCGGAGTCGGTTTGGTAATCGGCGGGACGCTTCAGCTGATGTCTTTGGGTGTTGCAGGTATCGGCGGTTCTTCAGTCCCTGAATACGGCGTTGCAACGATCGTCAGCATCTATCTTGCTATCAGAACGGGAGCGTCGACCGGTACCGCAATTGCCGTCGGTCTTCCCGTCGGCATGCTGACTTTGCAGCTTGACGTCGTTCTTAAGATTATTAACAACTTCTATGCTCATTGGTCACAGCGTTTGCTTCACGAAAAGAAATTTGCCAAGATGGACGGGGTCTTTTATCTGACTGTCGTAACTTGGATGATGAAGTACGTTATCCCCGTAACGTTGGTTGTTCTTTTCGGTACTCCGATCGTTAAACTTGTCTTGAACGTGATTCCTACATGGTTTACGAACGGATTGCAAATTGCCGGTGGCATGCTTCCGGTCGTAGGTATCGGGATGCTGCTCCGTTATATGCCGGTTAAGAAGTATATGACGTATTTGATTATCGGATATGTGGTATCAGCATATCTTAATGTCCCGGTTTTAGGCATCGCATTGCTTGGCGGTGCGGCAGCCTATGCGGTTTATATGAATAATGTTCAAAAAGCAGAAACGCAATCTGCATCGCAAACAGCAGCTGGTGCAGCGGAAGGAGACGATTTTGATGAATAATAAATTAACGGTTAAAGAGCGCAAAAGCATGTTCAGACGTTGGATCTTCTCAGCAGGACTCGGATATAATTATGAATCTCAACAGGCTCCTTCAGTAGCTTTTTCCATGCGGAAAGCCTTGCGCAAAATTTATTCGGATGATGACGAATATATTGCTGCGATGGATAATCACTACAACTACTTTAACGCAACGCCGCAAATGGCAAACGTTATTTTAGGTGCCACGCTCGCAATGGAAGAAGAGGACGGAATCGGTGCAAAAGATGCCGTTCAATCGCTTAAGACTTCATTAATGGGGCCTCTCTCAGGTGTCGGTGATTCGGTTTTTTGGATCTTGATTCCGACAATCATGGGATCTATCGCAGGATATATGGCATTGCAAAAAAATGCAATCGGCGCAATTTTATGGATGATCATGTACGTTGCATTTTATTGGCTCAAGATGTGGCTTTGCAACCTCGGATATGAGTCTGGTACAAAGCTGATTACGACTCTTGGAGAAAAAATCAACATCTTTACTGATGCAATTTCAATCATGGGTTTGATGGTCGTTGGTTCTCTTATTCCGACCGTTGTCAAAGTCTATACGCCGCTCAAGTTTGCAACGGGAAAGGTTTCTCTTTCTCTTCAGAAAGGCGTTTTTGACAAAATTATGCCCGGACTTTTGCCAGTAGCCTTAGCATTCCTTGTTTATTGGCTTTTAGGCAAAAAATCATGGACGCCTACGCGTATCATCATTTTGATCATTGCAATCTGTCTGATTGGTGCGGCAACGGGAATCCTTGGCATTGCCAAATAAAAATACAGTGAGGAAAAGAAAATGAGAAGACGCGTAATTATTGCAAGTCATTCCATGCTTTCAAAAGGAATGGCGGAAACATTGAAATTCTTTGAAGGAGAAGACGCTGAATTTGTCGTTATCACGGCCTATGTTGACAATAAGCCGATTGAAGGAATAATCGAAGAAATCTTTGCCGATATTCCGGATGAAGATGAAGTGATCGTTTTGACTGATTTGATGGCTGGATCCGTCAATCAAAAATTCATGCCTCACATTGCAAGACCGCATACTCACCTTTTGACCGGGATGAATCTCTCGCTCGCAATGGCTTTGACAATGGAGTCGACTGATTCATATTTGACCGAAGAAAGAATCAATCAGATTGTGGATGAGGCAAGAAATCAGGTTCAGTATGTGAATGTTGCCTTACAGGCATTAAGTGAGGATGATGAGGATGAATAGCTGGAAAAAGGAGGGCATAGTTTACGAGATATATGTCCAAAGTTTTAACGACTCGAATAATGATGGAATCGGGGATATCAGGGGAATTATTCAAAAACTTGATTATTTGAAAGGCTTGGGCGTTAATATTTTATGGCTTACGCCGATTTTTGAATCCCCGTTGGTTGACAATGGTTATGATATTGCGGATTATCGCAAAATCAATCCTCAGTACGGAACCATGGATGACGTGGATGAAATGATTGAAAAGGCTCACGAGAAGGGCTTAAAAATCGTGATGGATCTTGTCGTTAATCACACGTCCGACAAACATGAATGGTTTGAGAAATCTAAGCAAAGTCGCGATAATGAATATTCTGATTATTATATCTGGCGAGATCCGAAAGAAGACGGATCCGCTCCGACGAATCACGGCTCTGCATTTGGCGGATCGGCCTGGGAATATTGTCCGGAAAGAAAACAGTATTACCTGCACCTTTTTGCAAAGGAACAGCCTGATTTGAATTGGGATAACGAACAAATGCGCAAAGCAATCTATGATACGATGCATTTTTGGGCCGAAAAGGGGATTGACGGTTTCAGAATGGACTCCATCAGTTTTATCTCAAAGCCAAAGGAATTTTTGGATGCCCCAGTTGTTGAAAATAAAGAGTACGGTGCATATTATTATGGAATTTCTAATGGCAGAAACATTCATAAATATCTTCACGAAATGTATGAACAGGTTTTAAGCAAATATGATTTGATTACCATCGGAGAAACTCCGCATACTGACGTTGAAGAAGGCGAAAAGTACGTGGATCCCTCACGTGAAGAGTTAGACATGGTTTTTCAGTTTGAGCATATGCACGTTGACTATGGCGAGTACGGTCGCTATTCCGATGTCTCATTTAAATTAAGCGATTTGCGACATGATCTTGACCAATGGCAAAAATGTCTTTCTTGGAATTCAAATTATCTTGGGAATCATGATCAGCCTCGTATTGTCTCGCGTTTTGGAGATGATCGAAAGTATCGCGAAAAGTCGGCTGAAATGCTTGCAATGTTGATCATGTTTCAACGAGGAACTCCTTTTATTTATCAAGGCGATGAAATCGGAATGACGAACGTTGACTTCAAATCAATCAATGAAATGCGCGATCTTGAGGCTTACAACACGTATGAACGTTTCATGAAACTCGGTATTTCAAAAGAACGAGCATTGACAATGGTTAACCGCAAGACGCGCGACAACGGCAGAACTCCGATGCAGTGGAATTCCAAGCAGAATGCCGGCTTTTCAAATGCAGAGCCTTGGATTGAAGTAAATCCGAATTATAAAGAAATCAATGTTGAAAAAGATCTTGAAAACAAAGATTCAATCTATCGTTTCTATCAAAAGGCAATCGATCTCAGAAAAAGCAATGAAATTTTGATTGACGGGGCCTATGCATTGATTGCGGCCGATGATTCTGATATTATTGCTTTTGTTAGAGAATCGGGTAATCAAAAAATTTTGGTTATTTGTTCTTTTGCTGACAAAAAAATCAAGTTTAATAATCCGTTTAAAGGCAAGGGCGGAAAATTGCTGTTGAGCAATTATGAAACAGCCAAGCCGGAACTGAATGACGTGATTTACTTGCAGCCGTACGAAGGGAGAGCATATATAGTTGGCTAATATGAAGGACGTGGCAAAAGATGCCCATGTGTCGGTAGCGACCGTTTCGAACTATCTTAATGGCAAAAAAGTCAGGCCTGAAGTTGAAGAACAGGTGAAGCGTTCAATTGAAAAACTTCATTATGTCAGAAACGATGCTGCCAGAGCACTTAAGATAAGCGAATCTAAATACGTGGTTTTCGTGTTGCCGACTGTTTGGTCCCCGTTTTTTGCAGAGCTGACTTTTTGGATTCAACGTTATTTGAATGAAAAGGGCTATAAGATGATTTTAAGTATTTCTGAAAATAAGTATGAGCAAGAAAAGTCATATGTCAAAATGGCAGAAGAACAGCGAGTGGCAGGGATAATTTCGATTTCGTATTCTGATTTGAACAGTCACGTTCCTTCAAACATTCCCCTTGTGTCGATTGAAAAGGATGATACAGGAATGTTTCCTTTGGTCACGTCGGACAATTACGGTGGCGGTAGGATGGCCGCCGATGAATTCAAGAGGCGCAACCTGAGGCATGTCGTCTACATCGGAACGTCTCACGAAGGCTTTTCTCCAATGATTGCAAGACAGTCTGGCTTTGTTGATCAGTGCAATAATCTGGGAATGAAATATGAAGTTTTCAGCGTTCCGTCAGCAAGGACTCCCGAAAAGTTCAACAGTGCGGTTGAGGAAATCTCATCGGAAATTGCCGGAATCTTCAAAAAGAGCGGTCCGGTTGGAGTCTTCGCCTATTGTGATGAAACTGCGCTGCATCTGAGGAACCAGCTTGAAAAAGACGGTGTCAGAGTACCTAAGGACATTCAGATAATCGGATTCGACGGCGGCATGATTTATGTCAATACTGCCCTCGGCATTTCATCAATCAGACAGAATGTTCGGGAAATAGCCCTAAAGACGACTGAGCTGCTTGACAGCCAGATTAAGGGAAAAACTTCTGAAGACGTCAGGCGCTTCATGGTGCCGGTAAGTTTCAAGGAAGGAAATACAACAATTAATTAGATGGACCGTAAGAACTCTGTCTCAAATTCAAAAGCCCATATGATTTGCAGGAGATGAACTGCAAATCATACGGGCTTTTCCCGTAGGTTACAAATTGCCTGTAATCCGTAAATGGCAGCCACTGGTTGCGGTCAAAGCACACGTTTAACGTCGCATATACAAACAAAGTCCCGGATGATTTGCAGATAACTGCAAATTTCATCCGGGACTTTTGTCAGAGACATGGTTTTATCCCAGCCTCTTCTTCATTTATACGCAGTCTACGTTTCAACATCCGAACTCTTCGTGCGTTCCTTCAGGGTCAGCGACACAATAAGGCCGGCAATCACCAGGACGGCCGTGAAGTAGAAGCCGTAGTGGACGCCGCTTGTGAAGCGCAGGGATTCGCTTCCGGATGATGCTGCCTGACCCATCGCAAGAAAGCTCGTCGCAAGAGCCGTTGCAATTGCGCCGACGATCTGCTGCAGCGTGTTCATGATCGTTGAACCGTCGGCAGATTCCGGACCGGCCAGCGCATTCAAAGCATGCGTCTGGGATGGCGACATCGCAAGCGGACAGCCAATCATCAAAACGACGTGAGCAGCGATGACATAGGCAAGAGACGACTTTGCGTCTGCAAAACAGAACATCAAGACACCGATCAGGGCAATGACGAAGCCCAAGCGAGCAAGCAGCTTGGCCCCCATGCGGTCATACATTCTTCCGGCAAATGCAGAGACCAAGGCATTGACGATGCCGCCCGGCAGCATGATGAGCCCGGTCATCGCAACCGGCAGCAGCATGGCGTTTTGAATGAACTGGGGCATGAGATACATTGCGGACAAAATGATGCCGAAATCAATCATGACGAGGATGGCGCCGGTCCGGAAGGCAGGCTTGGCGAAGACTCTGAGGTTCAGGACTGGTTCATCAAGCTTCAGCTGACGTCCTGCATAAAGGACGAGTACGATGATGCCGACGGCAAGAAGACCGAGCACCCTTGGCGAAGTCCAGTCAGCTTCTGATGCGAGACTTGTTCCTGCAACAATGGAACTGAAGCCGATGACGGATCCCAGCACTGACGGCAGGTCAATCTTCGGACGGGTGATGCGGCTGACGTTCTTCAGACCGATGAAGGCAAAAAGAAGTCCGACAAGTAAAATGATTGCAAACATGAAGAAGACGGCACGCCATGAGAGGGATCCGAGGACGATGCCCGTGACGGTCGGTCCGATTGCCGGTGCAAACATGATGACAAGTGCGTTGATGCCCATCGCAAGTCCCAGCTTCTTCGGCGGGAAGATCAGCATCGCAACCGTGAACATCAGCGGAAGAATCAGTCCGGTGCCGATTCCCTGAATCATCCGTCCGAACAAAAGCATGCCAAAGCTGTTTGCAAAGCCGGAAATCAATGCCCCGACCGTGAAGTCAGCCAAAGCGAAGATGATGATCTGACGGGTTGAAAACCACTTTGAAATCAGACTTGAAAACGGCAGCACAATGCCGATCATCAGCATGTACCCCGTCACGAGCCACTGCAGCGTGCCGGTTCCGACTGAAAAGACCCTGCCAAGCGTCGGCAGTGCAATGTTCAGGGAAGTTTCGCTGAGCATTCCGACGAACGCACCAATCAGCATGGATGACATGGCAAGCCATGGACGGTCAACTTCAACAATTGCAGTGTTCATACGCATTTCTGCATTTTCCAAAAAAATCTCTCCTCTCAATCCATGTGCAGTCGATTTCTGCTTAAGCAAAGATCGGGAGACTGGTCCACCGTCGCATTACTGCGACCTGACTGTCACAATTTCCGTAAAAATACAACATTGATTATCCTAGCACACTGAAAGCGGATGACGTAAGTTAAAAAACGGTTAGAATTTTTCTGAAATGCAGAGCTCTGAAAGGAATTTTTCAGAAAAAACGCAAGATCGCAATGCTTAAAAAAGCATGAACTGCAAACGAAGCTCTGCATTTTCATTACGCAAAACGCTTGACCTAAAGTCAGCTTGATGTTTTATAATTGAGCCATCAAAACATGAAAGCGAGTTGACTCTGATGAAAACAGCATATTATGAACAAGCAGGCCAAATGAGCGTTGTCAATCTGGACAAGCCAAAGATTCAAAAAGCAGACGATGCGATCATTCGCGTCGTTCGCTCGTGCGTTTGCGGCTCCGACCTGTGGGCATATTCCGCCGGCGACAGCAAGCAAAAGCACTCGATCAACGACGGACACGAAGCAATCGGCATCGTGGAAGAAGTCGGAGAAAGCGTGACGACTGTCAAGCCTGGCGATTTCGTCATCGTGCCGTTCACGCACGGCTGCGGGCACTGTCCCGCATGTCTGGCAGGCTTTGACGGCGTTTGCGTCGATCATGACGATAATTTCAGCATTGGCGCACAGTCGCAGTACCTGCGTTTCCAGCACGCCGACTGGGCTCTGGTCAAAGTGCCGGGTTCGCCTGACGACTACAGCGAAGGGATGCTCAAATCCCTGCTGACGCTGGCCGACGTCATGGCAACCGGCTACCACGCCGCCAGAACTGCACACGTCAAACCAGGCGACAAGGTCGTCGTCGTCGGTGACGGCGCCGTCGGTCAATGTGCGGTGATCTCCGCCAAGATGCTCGGAGCTTCGCAGATCATCATCATGAGCCGTCACGAAGATCGCCAGAAGATGGCGCTTGAGTCGGGCGCAACTGATGTCGTGGCTGAACGCGGAACGGAAGGCATCGAAAAGGTCCTCAAACTGACGGGCGGCTACGGTGCCGATGCCGTCCTTGAATGCGTCGGCGCGCAAGGCTCGACCAACCAGGCATTCGGCGTTGTTCGTCCCGGCGGCTTCATCGGCCGCGTCGGCCTGCCGCATGGCGCCAAGATGGATCCGGCAGAAACGTTCTACCGAAACGTCACGCTTGCCGGCGGTCCTGCTTCAGTGACGACCTATGACAAGGAAGTCTTGCTGAAGGCGGTCCTTGACGGTCAGATCAATCCGGGCAAGGTCTTCACGAACAGCTATACGCTGGATGAAATCAATCAGGCATACAAGGACATGGCGGACAGAAGGACGATCAAGTCCTACCTCATCATGGACTAGGACAGACGAGGCTGCGTTGTGCGGCCTCGTTTTTTTTCAAGAAGGTGTGGATTCGAGCGGTTATGAGCCGTAAGCTAAGTTTCTGTCTGGTGTCGGCGGGGCTGCGCATTAGCAGTGTGAGGCAAGTCAAAATTCCAGTTTTGGTGGGCAACGCGCGTAATTTCCACCAACCATGGAGATTGCCCCCAAAAAAACAAACCTCCAGGTTACAGACACCGTGACATGACTTCCACACAATCATGCGCCACATTGAAATCTCCCTTCCCACAGGCTATAATCAAATGCGTAATCGTTTTCCTTCAACCAGCGGCTTTCAGAGACAAGCAAGCCGCATGTCAGACAACGGGAGGAAGGAGGTGACGCCGATGCCGAAAATCACTGATGAACAGTACAGGTACCTTTCCCGTGCCGTCTACTTCGTGGGCAAGTTTCCGCATCAGTACAGGAAGGGCAGAATGGTCACGATTCATGGCAGAAAGTACGTGGTGGAAGACGTCGAAAGCAATGAGAAAAACGGACTTCAGGCGCTGGCAGTGACGCCAAAGGACGCCCCGGACGAACTCGTCATCGCCTATGGCGGAACGGACCCTGCAGACATCAGGGATGCGCTGACCGACATCGAGTTCATCGCCCTCGGCAGGGAGCACAGCCCCCTTGATGACGGCCGGGACCGGCTCAGGGAGGTCATTGCGGAAAATCCCCACGTACAGGAACTCATCTCAAGGCTCGGCCTTGATGGAACTGCACTTCTTGCTGCCAGGGGATCCGGCGACTCCCAGGCCGCTTCTGCGCTGAAGTTTGCGCACCGCGCAGCCGGCGGACGCACGTTCACGACGACCGGACACTCCCTCGGAGCGTCTCTTGCCATCTACGTTGCCGTCAAGTTACGGATGTCCTCCACCTGCTTCAACGGACCGGATATCAGCGCCATCCTGTCCGCAGAAGAATGCGCCTGCATCAGAAGCCACCCCTACGAGTTCAGAAACTACCATAACCCCGGCGACATCATCGGCAACGTCACTCCCGACCGTCTCGACTGCGCAATCACCGCCGCGGGACAGCGCGCATCCCTTGACATTCTCGCCTGTCACAGCCTGAGAAGCTGGCACTTCAACGAATCCGGCTCCGTCACATCAGAGGACGGCAGGCCGCTCCTTGGCGAAGAAGAACTTTCCTTCTGCCGGAAAATGCAGAGCGGAGACCCGACCTGCAGCACATTTGCCTCGTTCGTTTCCGCCGCTTCCGACAGGGCAGTGAGCGAGGTGCGCGCATCTTCCGAACGTGAGCGCGGACAACTTGTCTCTCGCTGCATACGCCGTGGCGTCAGCCTGTGTTCCTTCATGAACGAACAGGAAGTGCGGGAATTTCTTCTGGAGGAGCTGGAGTTTCCCGGAACCTCCCACAGGTTCCCACGGCCTTATGAACTTCAGGACCGGATCATCCTCCGTGAACTGGTCGGACAACTCAAGGCGGACCTGACCCGGTTGACGGAACAGACCGGATCCCGCATCTCCCGCATCAGAAGAGAGGCGGTGGGGGTGTTGAAGGATGCAGAAGAAAGCAGGAATATGTATGAGCAGGAACAAGTGGACCGACATGATCATTGAACTCCAGAGCCTGGCACAGGCCGGGCTCACCTACGGCAGAGACGACTTCGACCTTGAGCGCTACGGAAGAATCCGCGACATTGCCGCCGAAATGATGTCAGACATCACCGACATTCCGAAGGAGAAGGTCAAGGATCTATTCTGCGGCGATTCGGGCTACCAGACGCCGAAGATTGACACCAGGGCGGCGATTTTCAAGGACGGAAGAATCCTTCTCGTGCACGAAAGAAACGGCTTCTGGTCACTTCCCGGCGGCTGGTGCGAGCTTTTTCTCTCCGTCAGTGAGAACACTGTCAAGGAAGTCCGTGAGGAGACCGGTCTTTCCGCCGAAGTCGACAGCGTCATCGCCATTCACGACCGGGAAAGGCACAACACTCCCCACTACGCATACGGTGTCTGCAAGATCTTCACCCTCTGCCACGTCACCGGCGGAAGCTTCGAGAAAAACATCGAGACCACCGGCTTTGACTGGTTTGCAGAAGACGAACTTCCGCCCCTTGCCGTTGCAAAGAACAGCGAGGAGCAGGTGCGCATGTGCTTTGATGCATACAGGGCAGGTGATGAGTGGAAGGTGAGGTTTGACTGATGTGCATTGTTTTTTTGGTTGCAATGTATGCTATACTTGAGGTCAAGAACTTGTGTTGTGGAGGGGAAAAGAATGGAAAATGTATTTGTGCAAATTAACGCCCGGACAGACCCACGATACCTCTATGTAAAGAACAATCCTCTGTATAAGGACTTCTTTGAAGGATTCTTTGACTATCAGACTGATTTGTCATTTAAGGCGGGCAATGTCAATAAGTCAAGCGGGAAGGCACAGTCTTATCGCAACCACCTGATGAAGATAATTGTTTTTTACAAGGAAGTTTACGGATCATATCCAACTAGCTTGGAATCAGAGAAAACCGCTGCAGGAATTGAAGCTTTTTTCAAAATGAATGATTTTGTCAAGCTTAACAGAGAAAAGAAGAATTTTTACAGTGCTACAATTAACGGATATCTTGATTATCTTGACCAGTTAAAGATTGTTAATGCTGGCGAGAGCAAAGAATCACCATCTGAACGCTACAAGATAAAATTGCTTAAGAAGCCCGTGAGAAAAAGTCCTGTTCAAACGACAATTCTCCAGTATCCACGCAATCCTCATGAAATGCTTGCAGCCAAGCATAGAAGCGGTTGGAAATGTTGTTATGACAGCAGTCATGAAACATTCATCTCTGAAAATGATCATAAAAACTTTGTTGAGGGTCATCATTTAATTCCCATGCAGCATCAATGTGACTTTGAGTACACAATTGATTTTGCAGATAACATTATCCCGCTCTGTCCCACTTGCCATCGGCGCATTCATTTTGCCATCAAGCAGGACAGAAACAGGATGCTTGAGAAATTTTACTTTGAACGTATTGATGATATTAAGGTTCATGGAATTGATATTTCGATTGATGAGTTGGAATCGTATTATGTATAGGAAAAGCAGGTTGCGGTGCGGCCTGCTTTTATATTTGAAGTTAGCTGTAACTTATAGTAAAGTTCATCCAGAGGAAAAGCTGTGGAAGTAGTACTGGTTCAGCATCTTTTCAATCAGGACGGGGGAAAGCTGGATGGTGAACGGAATTGACGAGTTCATCAGCAATGGGATTCTGAAGCCGATGCTTTCAAGTGGCAGTTATGAAGAATATGCGAGAATCTACAACAGGGCCTTTCTTACCGAGTATACGTCCGATGAAATGATGGAAGCCGTTGAAAACGGTGATGCTGACGGATGGATTGACAAGCTGACACAGATGCAGTGGCTCAATGTTCTTGGTAATGGCGAGTACTATGTATATTCGTTCTGCTGATGAAAAATGATTTGTTGTGAATATCAGTTGAAGGGGCATGGGAAATTTGAGTTTCCTGTGCCTTTTTAGTAGTTGTCTTATTTACTTAATCTTGTTTCAAACGGTAGGGTGTTATAATGATTAAAATATATGATTGAGTACACTATTTTGGCAAGAGAACGAACGTTCTGATATGGACAATTGTTTTGAGAAAAATGTTATAATCTACTTTGTAAATTTTAGATAGCATAACATTATGACAGGGAGTATTGTGTTGTGTGGGATATTTCTACTTTTAATGAATAACTTAGAAGGACGTGTTGTGTGTGGAAGAATATGATCAAGATTATCGTCAAAAGTTGCTTAATCAAATTGAAGAACAGTATGGAAAGCTAGTGTATACATATACTTGTCATTTGAAAGAGGCGAGCATTTTAAAGAACAGATTGAACAAATTTAATTGGGCGAAAATTATTTTCTCCGCTCTTTCGACAGGTGGTTCTTGCTCAACTATACTTGTCAAGACACATCTTGGTGTATTGGTGAGTGCAATAATGTCAGCTATAACGTCAGCTATATTGTTAATTATTAATACTTACTTAAAGGGAGTGGATTTAGAAGGTGATGCCAACATTCATATTAGTACAAGTAATGAGTTATGGAAGATTCGCGAGGAGTACATATCACTATTAACTGAATTTGAAATACTATCGAGTAAGGAAATAGTAAAAAAACGTGACGATTTAACGTGTAAAACGGCAATAGTTTATAGCTTTCAATTGCAGACGTCTAAAAAAGCTTATAAATTAGCAAAGAGAGCATTGAAAAATGACGAGGAGCAATTTTTCACACAAGATGAAATTAACGCAATGCTTCCAAGAAGCCTTAGGAAATAGGAGGATAAATCATGTCTTTGGAAGATGATTTTGAAACGTTTTGCAATTCTATAGATTTTGAATTGTCCGATGATATGGACAAAACTATTAGAGAGATAACAAAAAAACTGAACTCAAAGTATTATCAGTTAGTTGGCGAAGAGGAAGAACATATGTATGTTGTGGGTTCTATGGGAAGAAATACGGCCGTTAAAAGTAGTAGCGACTTGGATTTATTATTTGATTTGCCAAGTTCAGTTTTTTCCAAGTATGATAAGTATGAATCAAACGGTCAGTCAGAACTATTGCAAAATGTAAAGGAAACACTTAAGGAACATTATCCGAAAACTAAAATAAGGGCTGACGGGCAAGTGGTCGTCATTGAGTTTACAAAGTATACTGTGGAGTTGGTGCCGGGATTTAGACAATCTGACGATAGGTTTAAGTATCCAGATACACATGGTGGTGGCAGTTGGAAATATACTGATCCGTTAAGCGAACAATATGAGTGTGTTTCCTCTTCCAATAAGTCGAATGGAGCATATATTGACTTTTGCCATATCATTCGCAAATGGAAAAATAACCAAGGTTTTAAACTAGGGGGGTTGCTTATTGACACTTTTGTATTCAATAATTTTGATAGTTATGATTTTGAACAGGATTATTCGTATGATAATTACTTAGAATTGTTTAAGGATGTTTTGCAATATATAAGCGACTTGGATGATAATCAAAGTTATTGGTATGCACTGGGAAGTAATCAAAGGGTATACAATAAAAATAACGGTAAATTTTCGACAAAAGCAAGTAAGGCATTATCTAAGATTCAGAATGCTGAAGATAACAACGATAATATGAATGATGTGCTTAGAGAGATATTAGGCAATGAATTTCCTGAGTCTAAAAATCAGAAAACAGATAATAATGTTTCGATGGCGTTGTCTGAAGTATTTAACAATACCGAGGAATTTATTGAGAATAAATTTCCAGTTGATATACGGTATTCGCTTACAATAGATTGTAAGGTTTCTCAAAGTGGTTTCAGAACATTTATGTTACGTGAGTTTCATAACAATTACATTGGGATAAAAAAGAAACTGGAGTTTTATATATCTGAAGTTGATGATAGTTTGAAAAACTCAAAATACGATATTTTGTGGAAAGTCAGAAACGTTGGTAAAGAAGCTGTTAGAAGAAATTGCATCAGGGGGCAGATTATTAGGGGAGATCATGGTAAACCTGATAGAAGAACGGAACATTCTAATTTTAATGGGAAACATTATGTGGAATGTTTCCTTGTGAAAAATGGGGTCTGCATTGCGCGAGACAGGATAGATGTACCGATAAATAATAATTTTTAAAGATTAGGATAGAGTTTTCAAAAAATATGCACCGTAAATGTTTTCAATATTTCTGTCACAATTCAGATATATATGGTGATTACATCCATGGATGCCACACTCCACTTCATTTTGCAAGCATATTTCTTGATTCACACCTCCATAAGCCTTATTCTGAATGTAACACTTCCGGAATCAGGCGATGATGCGCCGGACTTCGGAGCATTCGTACAGCATAGGAATAGAAGGAGGACACTTACATGAGCATACTGGGAAACATACTCTGGTTTGTCTGCGGCGGACTTTTGAGCGGGCTGGCATGGGTATTGTCAGGATGTCTGTGGTGCATCACGATCATCGGGATACCGATTGGCCTGCAGTGTTTCAAATTCGCCAGTCTGGCATTCTTTCCGTTTGGAAAGGAAGTTTTGTACGGCGGCGGTGCGGTCAGCCTGCTTGCCAACATCATCTGGCTGATTGTGTCGGGAATCCCGATGGCAGTCGGCAATGCCGCAATCGGCGTTGTCTGCTACATTACAATCATCGGAATTCCCTTTGGCAGGCAGTTCTTCAAGATCGCCAAGCTGGCGCTTTTGCCGTTCGGGGCAACGGTGAGGTAGATTCGGACATCGAGGAGGCTGATGCCTGTGAATCAGGCAGGAATAAACCCGGTTGCTGCTGAAATACGTTTGACTTACGTGAAATAAAGCCGCATGATCCATAATGATTTCAAGGATCATGCGGCTTTTGAATTTTTCAAGGTCTCATTCCGTACGGTGCGGCTTCGGCCTTTGACCTTCTGCGTCAGTCAAAGTTTCGTCGTTCTGTCAGACTGTAGAACGGACGAGTCATCTCAGGACATCAGATTAATTGTCATCTGACTCCTGGCTGCTCTTGTACTTTTCGCCCCAGTTCCACATTGCATCGAGAATGGGCTTCAGGCTTCTTCCCAGGTCGGTCAGGGAGTATTCCACGCGCGGCGGGACTTCGGCATACACCTCGCAGACTTCGCTCTACACTCCGCGCATCAATCCGTTGACCCGTCTGTCAACCATCATGACCGCTGGCAGGACAATCATGGGCAGGGTCAAAAGAAGCAGCCCGACCGGACCGATACTGGAAAATGCAGGGCTGAAGACCGACGACAGCGGTGCAATTGCCCCGAACAGCGAAAAGACGACTCCGTATGTAACGCCAAGCATTTTGGCTGCAGTCTTCTTCTGCACGATTGTCACGAAAATCGTTCCCGTCATGTAGTTTGCAATGCCGTAGACAATCCACGAAACCACAAGCAGAGCCAGCAGAACCTTCTGATTCGTCAAAAAGACTGCGCCGAGCGGAAAGAGGGCAATGCCGACGCCCTGCAGGACGAGCCACTGTGCATAGCCATGCAGGTGCCTTGAAGCATCCCTGACTACATGGCTGAACAGAAACCCGCTCACACCGGCAGTGATTCCGATTGTCATTTCCTGAATGGAATATGCCGCCTTGAAGTCCGGCAGCCTCCTTGCCAGATACATTGGCGTGAGATACCAGTACAGCCAGAAGCTGACGTTGATCAGCGTCGCATACGGCAGAAGAACCCTGATGACTTCCAGGTGAACGACCTGTCTCAGGGAATCGAGCATGGATTCATCAGTTTCGGTTTCCTCACGACTGACCGAATCCGACGGTATTCTGAGCATCATGATGCATGACGCAACCATGATGACCAGGATGATGCCGTATGAGACAAGGGCGCTCTTCAGGAGGACGAGCACGCCGGAAAGAGCTGAACCTAAAATCGTCGCAAGCTGCTGAACCATGTTGAGACTGGCGTTGTTTCTTATGAGCTCGTCGTCATCTTCGGAAAAAGCGGGGGCTATCGTCTCGATTGCAGGCAGATAAAATGAAGTGACGAAGCTCAGCACACAACCGACCGCAACGGAAACGGCAGTGAAACTGACTGACATCTTCTGCATCACGATAAGAACAAGCAAGGCAACCATCCTTGCCACGCTGCCGATTCTTATCAGATTTGTCCGCGGAAACCGGTCGGACATTCGACCGCCAAACGACGCCAGGACTATCTCGACAAATCCCGCGCATCCGAACAGGGCGACTGCACTCTGGCTGTGAACGACGTTTGCAAGATACCAGATTGTATATATGTTGAATGCAGACAAGGCCACATTGCTCAGCAGGTCGTTCATCACAATACGTTTGAAATGAGTCATATAAAAGGCACTCCCTTATATTTTTTCCTAAGTCTCTTGGAATATTCACTGTTGAATCCTGCAAGATAGAATGGTACGAACTGATTTGAAACCAATGGTTGAAACTCACTGGATATAACTCTCAGCTAACTTCTGCATAAGACAACCTAAGATTTTCAGATACAGAGTCCGACATAACAATATGTCCTCTGCCAGGTCGACAATTAATTACGCCCATATAAAACACTCCTAATACAAATTATATCAAAATTGTGATAGTAGACGGTCATGACCATCTTATACATCAATTAAAAAAACGAAATCAATCCATAATGTCATTTCAATTTTTCTTTCGTGCTGCATTTAAAATCGTTAAATCCCATCTTTGCCAAAATAATCTCCCAAATCACAGTAATCACTGAATCTTCGGTCCGAAATCAGGTATGTTCGGTCAACGCATCCCTCGACGAAGCGCTCGTCATGGGAAATGACAACGACTGCCGCTTCGCTGTTCCTGATGAATTCAGTCAGGGCTCTTACCCCGTCGTAGTCAAGATAGTTCGTCGGCTCGTCAAGCAGCAGGACGTCAAACGGCGACACAAGTTCAAGTACAAGCTGGGCCTTGAGAAGCTGTCCTCCGCTCAGTTCGTCCGGAGCGCGGGAAAGAAGGTCCGCATGAAGTCCAAGGGCTCCTGCGACATCAAGGACAACCTGTTCCGGCATCCCGGAAGCCTTAATGAGCTGTGACAGAAGATTCTCACCTTCTTCCCAGACATCTTGAATCTCCTGTCTGAAGCGGCTGACCCTGCAGGATCTTTTCTCAAGTCTTCCCTCGACTTCATCCAGCAGAGTCGACTTGCCGCTGCCGTTCCTGCCTAGCAGACCAACCGTTTCTCCTGATCTGATCCGAAACGAGAACGAATTGTCAATCAACCGGATGCCATGGCCTGACAGTCCGTCAAAGTCAAGATTTATCCTGACTTTTTGCGGTTTCTGATATGTCGTCAGAAGCTTGAGCCCCATCTTCTCATACGGCTTGGCATTCTTTAGCCCTTCGTCCAGACTTTTCTGCATGCGTCTGGCATTGGCCGAAAGTCTTCTTTGAACCTTGTCGTAATTTCCAAGAAGCGACCTGGCTTTTGCCTCCGAGTTGGAAACACCGCCGGACTTCCTGGACTTTGCGGCCTTCTCCTTCATCTTCTGCGCCACGCGTTTCTGCCTTCTTCTCTGCTTTTGCTCAACCTCGTACAGCTGATACTGATTGTTCCGGTTCCTTTCCCTCATCTGCCGGAATTCCTCAAAATTACCGTCATAAAGGTCGATGTGCCGGTCTTCAATCAGCAACACGCAGTCAACCGCCTTTTCAAGAAAGGCAATGTCATGACTGATGATGACTGCAATTCCCCGAAAGCCCCCGATCATCCTGGTCAGCTTCCTGATGCCTTCCGCGTCAAGATTTGACGTCGGTTCATCCAGCAGCAGGATGTCCGGTCTCTTCGCAAATGCACGGCTGATTCGCTGCATCTGCCCTTGTCCGGGACTGACCACTTCCATACCGGCCGGAAACTGACTGACCATTTCGGCATGTCCGTCATATCTGACCATTCCTGCATCAGGTTTCAAGATTCCGGTAATCAGCCTGAGCAGTGTGGTCTTTCCCGTGCCGTTGTCACCGACAAGCGCCACGTGCCTCCCGTTTCCTATGCGGAAGCTGCATTTTGAAAAAAGCGGATTGTCTCCGTAGCTGAATGCAAGATCATTAACTGCCAGCAAGATTTATACCCCCCACATTAGAAAGTTTTAATGTTAATCCAATAGTAGTGCCAATGCCCGCAGAAGTCAAGAAAACGGCCCGGCGCAAGTTACGCACCGGACCGATTCAAATGTTGTTTCCCTGCGCTGACGTATTGATTGACAACAGCGGACTTGTTGCAGGCATGATCGAAGTGCTCGCAGCCATGCCATGGGAAGACCTGTGAAAACAGGGAAACCGTCATGAGGATGGTTGAGGAACAGGAGAACATGTGTGTTCCGAAAGAGCTCGTTCCGTATTGTACGGCATGCGGGGAGCCGATGTCAATGAATCTGCGCTGTGACGACACGTTCGTTGAGGATGGCAGCTGGCGTGAGGCTTCCTTGGGGTATGCAGAGTTCATCAGGAGAACTTCAGGGAAGAAGGTTCTGTTTTTGGAACTTGGCGTCGGGATGAACACCTCCGTCATCATCAAGTATCCGTTCTGGAGAATGACCGCCGAAAATTCCGATGCGTTTTAGCTGAGCATCAATCTTGAGAATTTCCTTTGACCTGATGAAATCAGGAATCGGGCGCTTTGTATCAGGGCAGACGTCAGTTCGTTGATCTGAAATCGTGCATGGATGGCAGGAAGGAAAGTCAGCTTATAATCAATGGTGTCGGAGATGAGATCCGGCACCATTTTTCCGTGGTATAATCTTGGTATGATATCAGAAGGGAAGTGGAGCCATGAGCGTGACGGTGGAGGATCTGATGAGGCTGCCATCGCTGAGGCAGGCGAAGGTGATCGGCGGATCAGGCGGGATGAGAAGGGTCGTGTCGTCGATCTCGGTGCTGGAGTCGACGAAGCCGGAGATTCTGGTCAACGAGCTGTTTCCGGACGCAAGGAGCGGATACTCCGGCGGCGAACTCGTCATAACCGGTTTCATCAACTGCACGGATGACGTGGAAATGCAGTGCGAGAACGTCAGGCGGCTGATTGAAGGCGGCGAGGTGGGGTTGGTGCTGTACTACGTCGGCGTGTATCTGCCGCGGGTTGACCAGCGGCTCATCGATATGGCGGATGAGAATGACTTCGTGCTCATCTGCATGCCGGAGGGGAAGAGTAATCTGCGGTACGGCGAGCTGATCACGGACGTCACCGAGTGCATCTATCAGGACAAGAGCAGCGCATCGCTTGTTTCGGACATACTGGACAGGATGTCGTCTGCGCCGCGCAGTCAGCAGACGGTGGCGACGGCGCTGCGGATGCTGTGCATGGAGCTTGGGTGTTCCATTGTGCTTGGCAGCATGGACGGCGTGCTGCTGGAGCTGGCCACGTGGCCGAGCGAGCTGGAGGATACGGTGAGGAAGGGGCTTGAGCCGTACCTGCCGTTTCCGTTTGAAAGAGGGAGCGTGCGCTGCCAGTTCATGCCGGACGCCGTGGCGTACTGTCAGACAATCAGGTCCGATTCGGGCGAGAGGTATCAGCTGGCTTTGGTCAGGGTCGGGATGCCGCTTGAGAAGGGCGAGCTGGAACAGGCAGCTGATACGTTGCGCATCTGCATCAACATCTGGGGCAGACAGAGCGGAACCGACGCGGTGAACGAGCTGGTGCGCGCCATTCTGCAGGACGAGCCGCTCCGGATGAGGCGGCTGGCGGGCATCTTCCATATCGACATTGCGTCGATTCATGAGCTGTGGCTGTTCTGCTGCACGGACGCGGGCAAGGTCAAGAAGCATATGAAGGAGTACTGTGAACTCATGAGACAGTATGCGGACACGGTTTTCGGCGCCGTCTTCGAGGGCATGCCGGTCATGTGTCTGAGCACGCCGCATTCCCTGCGCGAGACGGAGAAGGTGATGGTGGGGATGATTGCCGACATGCGCGCGGTCTGGCCTGACGCCGTGATTGTGCGGTGCTGCGGCCTGAACAACACGACTGACTGCCGCAAGGCTTATCTGACGGTGCTTGATGCTCTGGAGGACGTCAGGAACATCTTTCCGGACAGGTGTCTTGTGCTGCAGGGGGAGCTGGAGTTTGCGGCGGAGTGCCGGAAGCTGATTGACGGGGGCGAGGATGCGGTGATGAGAAGCCTGGCTCCGCTGACCGCTCTGAAGTCTGATTCCGAGAGCGGGGACCTTCTGGAAACGGTCTGCACCTATCTGCTGGACTGTGATGGAAGCGTCACGAAAACGGCAGGGAAGCTGTTCCTGCACCGGAACACCATCAAGTACAGGCTGCAGCGCATCACTGACATGCTGGGATATCATCCCGCGAAGATGCCGGAGATGATGGGACTGTACAGGAGTGCGGCGGTCTACCGGCTGCTTGTGGCATCAAAGAAAACATAAGAACTGGATAAAGGACCCGTTCATTGTCCATGTGGACAATGAACGGGTCCTTTTTTCTGCCTTTACGACAGTGTTCATTGGAGTAATGTGGTGTTATCATTAAAACATTCTAAATTATAAATTATAAGAGAGGAGAATTTTCATGAGTAAGAGAAGCGATGGTTTTAAGGTTGAAGAGTCGCAGAGGCAGAGCTGGCTGTCAATTGCCGCTGTCTGGGCCGGTGGCATGATTTGCGTGCCGAGTCTGATGGTCGGCGGCGTTTTGGTCGGAGGAGGACTGAGCATGGCGGAAATCGTCCTGTCCATTCTGATCGGCTACGGCCTCATCTGCGCCTACATGATCTTCATCGGCATGCAGGCGTGTGACACGGGGCTGCCGGTTGCCGTCATGGCATCCGGCGCCCTGGGCGAGAAGGGGGCACGCTACATCATCAGCGCGCTGCTCGCAATTGCCTGCATCGGCTGGTTCGGCATTCAGTCCGCAACGTGCGGCAGTGCGTTTGCCCGCATGATCTGCAGCATGCTGGGCATGAAGGCGTCGCCTGTGTTCATTTCCGCAAGCTCCATCATCTGGGGCCTGATTATGCTGGCTACGGCCTGCTTCGGCTTCAAGGGTCTCAAGTGGCTCAACTACATTGCCGTTCCGCTGCTGGTCATCGTCTGCCTGTACGGCTTGATTGCGGGTATCGTGACGAATGACGGCGGCGCGGTCATTGCCGGCTACAATCCGGGCAAGTCCTCGGGCATGGTGTTCGGCATTTCCATGGTCGTTGCGTCATTTGCCCTTGGCGGCGTTATTTCCGCCGACTACTGCCGCTTTGCGAAGAGCCGCGGCGACGTTGTGAAGTCATCTATCGTCGGCGTCCTTCCCGCCGGCCTGTTCATGCTGATCACGGGTGCTCTCATGAGCATCGTCACGGGCAGATCCGACATTTCCGCCATCCTTGCCTCTCTCGGCGTTCCGTTCATCGGACTCGTTGCCCTCGTACTGGCCACATGGACAACAAACGTCACGAACGCCTACTCCGGCGGGCTGGCTCTGAGCAACCTGCTCGGCTTTGACGAAGGCAGGTTCAAGGTTACGACGGGCATCGCCGGCGGCATCGGTACGCTGCTTGCGGCATTCGGCCTGCTTAATGTCTTCGAGAGCTTCCTTTCGCTGATGTCCGCGCTGATCCCGGCTCTGGCGGGCGTTCTGATTGCATCGTACTGGGTGGTCGGAGCCGGCAGGAGGGAAAACTTCCATGTCCGCTCTGGATTTTCATGGACCGGCATCGTGTCCTATGTCGTGGGCGCGCTGGCCGCATGCATCACGGGCGGCACGTTCGCAGGCTTCCCGGCCCTGATCAGGGTGATGCCGTTCCTGAACGTTCCGTTCTTCGTCGGTCCGGTCAACGGCATCGTGATTTCGCTCGTGCTGTACGTGATCATCGCAAAGCTGGTTCCGTCCGGAGAAACAAGTCAAGCTGTGTAAAGGAGAGATAACATGCGTAAGATAGGTATCAAGGAAATTGAAGATATTGCAACCGGTGCGGCGCTGCTCGGCGCGGGCGGCGGCGGCGACCCCTACGTGGGCAAGCTGATGGCCATCGGAGCCGTCAGGGACTGCGGACCGGTCACGCTGCTCGATCCGGACGAGGTTCCGGACGATGCGCTCGTCGTGCCGATTGCGATGATGGGCGCGCCGACCGTTCTGGCTGAAAAGGCCGTCGGCGGAACGGAATATCAGAAGCTCTTCGACATGGTCTCGAACTTCTTCGGCAAGAAGATCTATGCGTTCATGCCGATTGAAGCAGGCGGCGTCAACTCGATGCTGCCGGTTGCGGCGGCTGCCCGCATGAACATGCCGATGGGCGACGTCGACGGCATGGGTCGCGCGTTCCCCGAACTGCAGATGGTCACGTTCACCATTGGCGGCGTGAAGTCAACGCCCATGGCTCTTGTCGACGAGAAGGGCAACAGCTGCATCTTCGAGACGATCACGAACAAGTGGACCGAAGAACTGGCCCGTTCCGTGACGATGAGCTGCGGCGGTTCGGTGTCCGTTTCGCTCTATCCGATGAGCGGGAAGCAGATGAAGGAATTCGGCGTCCGCGGTATCGTGACGAAAAGCGAGAGGCTCGGCCGTGCCATCCGCACGGTTAAGGACAGCGGCGACCAGACGCCGGAGGAGCACTTCCTGGAAATGACGGAAGGCTACAAGCTCTTCAAGGGCAAGATTTCAGACGTTCTGCGCGAGACACGCGCCGGTTTCAACTTCGGCAAGGCCGTGCTCGACGGAATCGGCGAGTTCAAGGGTCATCAGGCCTGCGTAGAATTCCAGAACGAGAACCTCGCCGTTGTGGTTGACGGAAAAATCATGGCGACGACGCCTGACCTCATCTGCCTGGTCGACACGGAGACGTTCCGGCCGGTCACGACGGATGCGATGAAATACGGCAAGCGCGTCATGGCCGTGGGGATGAAGTGCTTCCACCTGTGGCGGACGGAAAAGGGCCTCGAACTGGCTGGTCCGCGCTACTTCGGGCTGGATACGGACTACATTCCGCTGGAAGAACGCTGCAAGGGAGGAATCTGACATGTACAAACTTGGAATAGACGTGGGCGGCACCAACACGGATGCCGTTCTGATTGACGAAAACCGTTCCGTCGTGGCGGACATCAAGTATCCGACGTCCGCTGACATCTATGACGGCATTCTCGGCGCCATGCGCACGGTGCTTGACAAGTCCGGCGTGGACCCGAAGCAGATCAACCAGGCGATGCTCGGGACGACGCAGTGCACGAATGCCATCGTCGAGCGCAAGAATCTTGCGCCAATCGGCATTTTGCGCATCGGAGCTCCTGCCTCTACCGGCATCCGTCCGATGGTTGACTGGGCCGATGACATCCGCAGGATTGCCGTCGGCAGCGTCATCATCGGCGGCGGCTTCGAGTATGACGGCAAGGAGCTCGCACCGTTCGACCGCGAGGCGGCGGAGAAGTTCTTCACTGACATGAAGGGAAAGGGCGTGAAGTCCATCGCCGTATCCTGTGTCTTTTCAACGGTCCGCAATGACCACGAACTCGAGGCGGCCAGGCTCTGCCGCCAGGTGATGGGCGACGACGTCCACGTCTCCATCTCAAGCGAAATCGGCTCGATGGGTCTTATCGAACGCGAGAACGCAACTATTTTAAATGCAGCACTCTGGCAGGTGGCGGAGCGATTCACGGACGGCTTTGCCAAGAGTCTGCAGGATGAAGGCATCACGAACGCAGACGTCTATCTCAGTCAGAACGACGGCACGCTCATGACAATGGAACATGCCCGCCGCTACCCGATTCTGACGGTTGCCTGCGGTCCGACCAATTCCATCCGCGGCGCCAGCTATCTTTCCAATCTGAAGAACGCCATCGTCGTTGATGTCGGCGGCACAACCACCGATCTCGGCGTGATTCAGAACGGTTTTCCCCGTGAATCCAGCGTCGCCGTCACCATCGATGGTGTCCGCACGAACTTCAGAATGCCGGACGTCATCTCCATCGGCCTCGGCGGTGGCTCCATCGTCCGCGTCCGGTCCGACGGCAGCGTGACCGTCGGACCGGATAGCGTCGGCTACGAGATAACGAAGAAGGCCCTCGTCTTCGGCGGTGACGTCATGACTGCAACCGACATCGCCGTCCGCTGCGGCCTGACCGACCTCGGCGACGCCGAAAGGACTGCCGGCATCCCCCAGGAGGTTGCCGACAAGGCTCTTGCCGTCATGCGCGCCATGGTCGAGGACAGCGTCGACTCCATGAAGGTCTCGAACGCTGACGCAGACCTCATCCTGGTCGGCGGCGGCTCCGTTATCCTGCCGGAAGACATCCCCGGCGCCTCCTCCGTCCTCAAGCCGGAGCACTTCGGCTGCGCCAACGCCATCGGTTCCGCCATCTCCAAGGTCAGCGGAACATACGAGAAACTGGTCGACTATGATGAAACCCCCCGTGACCAGGCTCTCGAAAACGCCAGGGCCGCTGCCGTTGATGCCGCCGTCGAAGCCGGCGCCGTCCGCGACACGGTTGAGATCATCGAAATGGAAGACGTTCCCCTTGCCTACTACCCTGGCCACACAAGCCGCGTCAAGGTCAAGGCGGCCGGCGACCTGCGATAGTGACATAGCGATGTTACATTTAAACAGCGGTCGGACAGAAATTGTCTTTTCTGTCCGGCCGCTGTTTTTGGGTATTCGGGATTTTGAGTACAATGTCCTGTTTAGCGTCTTAATAAGGAACCGAATCTTCACGATAATCTGTACGGAACGTGTGCCATCTTCGGCACGTCGCTCCAGTCGACCGTATATCCGGCGCCGTGAGCACAGAAGACGGACTGCGGCGTGTTTTCCAAATCTGAAGGCGGGTCGTAGCTGCTGTTTGAAACGACTTCCTGTTCGTTATGGCATTGGCGATAGCCGTCAACGCTCAGTTCAAGCAGGCCTTTTCCGCGGGTATAGGTGCGCACGGTTTCCGCATATGACTGCATCTCGCTGACCGGAGCAAGGCCGCTCAGAGTTCCGGAAGCCTGATCCAAGGAAAAGGTGCCGCTCATCTGCTGAATGTCGTTCATCGCACGACCGAGCTTTTCTTCCGGGACTTTGAGCACGAAGCGGTACCATGGCTCAAGCAGTTTTAGTCCGTGGCGTTTTTTTAGCATCATCAAACCTTGGCGCACGGCTCTGCTTGACGCTTGGCGAAAATCGCCTCCGACCGTGTGTTTGATGCTTGCTCTGCCGGTTGCGAGGGTGATCTTGACGTCGGTCAGGGGCGCTCCGATGAGAACGCCGATGTGTTCTTTTGACTTCAGACAGGAGAGAATCTGATTTTGCCAGTTTTTGTCGAGTTCTTCCAAGCTGCAGTCTGAGGAAAAGATCAGGCCGCTTCCCGGTTTTCCGGGTTCCATGATCAAATGCGCTTCCGCGTAGTGACGCAGCGGCTCAAAGTGGCCGACGCCCTCAATCGTCTGGGTGATCGTTTCTTTGTACAAAGTCCTGCCTTGTTCAAATGAAACGTCCAGTTCATAGCGGTCCTTTAAAATCTGCTGCAAAACTTCAAGCTGAATCGGACCCATCAGCTGCACGCGCAGTTCGTTCAGTTGTTTTGACCAGACGACGTGAAGATGTTCGTCTTCGTCTTCAAGTTCTTTCAAGGCCACAAGGCAGGCATGAAGGTCGCATCCGTTCGGATTTAGCGCATAGCTTAGAACCGGCGTCATGCAGGATGCTGCATCGTTTTCAAGAAAACCCAAGCCTTGTCCGACAAAAGTTTCATTCAGGTTCGGGATGGCACAGATTTGGCCGGCGACAATTTCTTTTGCGGCACCGTATCTTTTTGCATCATAGACTCTGAGCTCGTTTGCCTTTTGATCATCTAAAATCGTGTCTTTTGGATGAAGGCTCCCGCCTAACACGCGCAGCCAGGTCAGACGCTCGTTTTTTTCGGTGTGAGAAATTTTGAAGACGCGCGCGCTGAATTCGTTTCGAGATTCGAGTTCCGGCGCAAAGTCAGCAAGGCCTTGAAGCAAAGCATCGATTCCTTCAAGCTTGAGCGCAGAACCGAAAAAGCACGGGAAAGCTTTGCGCTGCTTGATCAAGGCTAAGACGTCCGTTCGGTCGATCGAATCGTTTTCCAGGTATTTTTCCAAAAGAGCGTCGTCAAGTTCCGCGAGTTCTTCTGTTTCCGTGCCGTCGAAGGCCACGATGCCCTGATCGAGCTGTTTGAGTCGTTGCACGATGTCTGATTTTGAAAGCTCGCTCAAATCAAGCTTGTTGACGAAGACGAACGTCGGAACATGGTAGAATTCAAGCAGATTCCAGAGCGTCCTGGCATGACTCGTGATCAGGTCGCGGGCCGAAACGACCATGATCGCACAGTCGAGCACGCGCAAAACCTGTTCAGTCTGCGAGACGAAATCAACGTGACCAGGGGTGTCGAGCAAAGTCAGCTGCAGATTTTTCCAAGTCAGATTCGCCTGGTGTGAAAAGATCGTGATGCCGCGTTTTCGTTCAAGTTCTTCAAAATCCAAAAAGGCATCTCCGTTGTCGACTCTGCCGAGTTTTTTGAGTTCGCCTGCCTTGTAGAGCAAGGCTTCCGTCAGCGTGGTCTTGCCCGAATCGACAGGGGCGATGATGCCGGTTACGATATGTTTCAATGTTGTTTGCGGGAAAAGCGTCCCGTCGCTCCTTTCGTATTGTCTGAAAGTATTGTAGCACAAAAGCTAATTTAGCACTGAATTTTGCGAAAAAACCCAGAGATTGTAATTGACAATTTGTACTAATAACCGTTATAATGTAAGCGGTATTTATAACGAGGTGAAACAAATGAACGAAATTTTTGAAAAATGCACAATGGCGAACTGTATTTGCCAAACGACAAGGAATTGGCAAAACTCCAAATGGAATGTTTGGACAGGCTTTATGATTTTAACCAGACGCGGCCGACCGAAATGGCAAAACGCCAGGAGCTGCTGAAGGAAATGTTTGCCGAGATCGGCGAAGGGTGCTACATCGAACCGCCGTTTCATGCAAACTTCGGCGGACGTCACGTCCACTTTGGCAATCACGTTTACGCCAACTTCAACCTGACTGCGGTTGACGATACGCACATCTATGTCGGCGACCATACGATGATCGGGCCAAACGTCACGCTGGCATCTGCCGGACATCCCGTCTTGCCTGAGCTGCGCGAAAAAGGGTGCCAGTTCAACATGCCGATCCATATCGGCAAAAATTGCTGGCTCGGTGCCGGAACGGTCGTCGTTCCCGGGGTTTCGATCGGCGACAACACCGTTATCGGTGCCGGCAGCATCGTGACGAAGGACATTCCCGCAAACGTCGTGGCAGTCGGTAATCCGTGTCGCGTGATGCGCGAAATCGGCGAACGCGACAAAGAATATTATTACAAGGACAGGAAAATAGGTGACGCAAAATGACGATGAGAAATCTTGGACTTTAGATTTATGGTATAACAAGTTTAAGCGCTTTAATAAAGGAGGTCCATAAACTGGAGGCGGAATTTAAACAATGCCGGAAGCTGCTGAACGCTATCGGGGATGAGAACCGCCAGCACCTTATATGCGTCATGATGAATATGCCGATTGATGGCGGCCTTGTATTGGAGATTGTCGAGCAGACGCATCATCCGGGCTGCCATTCCTTGATATGAAAAAGATCACAAGGGAGTCACTTAAGAAAGACGAAAAACCTTCAATACGGTGACAGAACACAAAACCACGGGCAATGCAAAAACCCATATACAAAGATTTGAACTAATCAGGCCAGGACAGTTTTATTTTGATGCCTGCTACAACCCGTCCAAGACCGCATTCCTGAAAAATGCTGAGAAGAAGGGCTGCAAAATCCTGAATGGTCTTGGTATGTCCAGTTCCAGAGGGCTGCTCAGATCGAATTATGGACCGGACAGAAGGCTCCACTGGATGTGATGCGAAAAGAATTAAAGGAGATTATCCGGGAAGAAAATGAGAAGGCGCAGACGGAATGATTCTGTAAT
>OGPR01000370.1_pt1 | contig 49323 bp, 41 predicted proteins | sample 1552981 | NCBI WGS metagenome assembly OGPR01 (sample SAMEA2580260, study PRJEB22360) | human gut metagenome | biome: human gut; feature: human-associated habitat; material: faeces | place: Denmark | collected 2008/2010 | reverse complement strand
AAAGTAGCCATCATTATTTGTTCAGGTTTTATGCCACATTCTTGAATAAGATAAATCGCCCTCTTAACAAGTGTAAATGTTTTACCTGTACCGGGTCCTGCTGTGATAAGTACAAGACCGTCTGTGGCACTTATTGCTTCTTTTTGAGCTTCATTTGCATTTCCATAATTAAACATATAAACAGCTCCTCTTTCGTCCCAGTAAAATCCACTTTTCTCTATTTATCTAAAATAACTTCACATATATCTCGGATATCACAATGAAACACTTGACATATCCTCATTAGTACTTCAAGAGATACTGGCTCATTCTTATTTATCTTCGTTACAGCGTATGATGTAATTTCTGCTTCACGCATTAAATCCTGTCTTTTCATTTGATTGTCAATCACAAATTTTTGAAGTTTGTTATAGCATATCTTCATCTTATTGTTATTGCCACATCATATTTTTTGCTTGAGACAGGCACCAGATGCCTTCCAGCAAACAGGCTATCACACATCATGAAGTTGTTTCTGTGCAATGTAATGATTTCGTCATTAGCCTCCTCATTACATTGCACACTATTGGAAAAATACTCATCTGCGCTCTGAGCAAAGTCAACCTTATATACAAAGTCTTTACCGATGCTATATCAATATAAACTATCTTAATCTCATCGAGATAATTTTTCCGTAAAAGTTTCAACAATTTCAAATCGTCTCTCTCAAGATAGAAGTTCTTGGCAATGTCTACGCTTTTCTCCCAGCATTTTATTAATCGGAGTATTGATACAATAACGAATTTCTTCTTGTCCGACCAAGTAAACTGATAGCGTTCCGCTTTACTGCATCAGCACATCCTTAATTTATCCATTTATTTCTTCCTCTGTTTTCTCTAATGGTTTTAGTCTCAATAAAAAATCTGTAAACAGAATCGCATTGAGTGCCATCTTTCTACTCGGATAGGCATTATACCAACAATGAGCAATACCATGGCGACCAGGCACATCCAGTTTGACATCTTCAGGTTTAGTACAGTTGTAAAAAATGAACTCCTCACAAAATGATGAGAAAATCTTGTCGAATTCGTTTTCTTCAATCAACTTTGTAAGGTTATCACGGGTTTTGCGACTTATACGATAACTGGTATCATTCGTCTTCTCTTGAATAATTCCCTCCCATAAAGTTGACAACGCACTAACAGTAAGTGCAAATTCTCTACGATGATATGCCTGAACCGATTGAACTAAAATCCTTGTCATATAAGAAGGAATGCTCATCTGTCTCCATTCACGCTTTATGTTGTTGATTTCTTTCTTATCATAGTAAGAGAAAATTAGCTTGTTGATTCTGTTAATACGATTCTTACTGGCTCTACTTGTATCAAGAATCTTAAGCATCGCATCTACAATCTTAAAATCGGCAATCCAACCTGCATACGGAAACCATCTAGCATCAAACATTGTTTTTAAAAATTGTTTGTTTATTTCTTCATAATCATACTCAAAGCCAATATCCCGAATATTTTCTAAAATACTTGTTAGTGGAGAAAAATCAATTGTATTTAACCACTCGCTCAGATCCGTACGTATAGCTTGTATTTCCTGAATCACTGGATTTTGAATCAGTGCAGATAATCCTGCTGCTAAATTTACTACAGCGCTATTATTCCATGGTTCAATAGCCTTGAACGCTGGACTTTCAAATTGGTAAGTAGGCATTATTGATTTTATTTCTTTTCCCAATGCCTGAACCATACTACTATCATGCAGAGCATGAACGATACTATCTGTGTCGATAGTTTTTTGCAGTACTTTGCTATTTTCAACAAATGCATTCATCATTGCTGAGTTTTCCCACAAAGCTGTGACTTCCGGAATTCTTACTGCGTCAACAATTCGCTGTATTTGTTCCTGCTGTTCTGTGATAGATGCTACACTCTCAATAAACTCGAAATTCTTACGCAAAGACTCTGAAATTGGATCATCCTCTAATTTACTGATAATCTACACCCCCTTTAACTCAACCAAAAGTTCTTCTTTTCGTTTCCATTTTATCTGCATCAGCTTAATGTGATAAGTTACAATTTTCATTCCAGACCTTAATCTTCTCAACATAAAATTCTGTTTTACAAGCATACTCTATAAACTCCGTTTCACTCACTTTACAGTTTAGCTTTTATATTGTCAAAAGTTCTGTGAAAATTGTACGTCTCTCAGAATTACTCTTATTGTTGAAATTTACTGTGTTGTACCATTCTACCAGCTCTTTTATTTTTTCATCAGTTGGGTTGGCATTGTAAACAAAGTATCCAATCAAATAATTAATATAATCCACTCTATCTGGCTCTTTTACTCCATTGTTGTTTATAAACCCAATCACTTTGTCTAGTGCTTTTAGCGTCATGTAAAAACATTGCATAAGTTGTTCAGGCTTCATTGAACACAGCTGATTTTCTTTTGTGTCTGATGGAATAGGTGCATACGCATCCGTATGGGGTTTATTCATAATAACCTCATATGCAGAATTTAATGCTGATATAGGATACGAAACACTTGTTTTTTGCGGTGAGAAGAAATCCCATCCATACTCCAACAAATGATTTTTAAATTTCAAAGTATACATTGTGTAGATATCAATGCCATGGGCCTTCATTTTAGAAAATCTCATCTGAAGTGCACTAACTCTGCTCCCCGCATTATTTAAGACTTCAAACCACTCAATTTGCTCATCTTCTGACAAATTTTCTGCCTGATTAATTGTATAGTAGTAGTTTCTTATTTTAGATCTGCACTGAACCAAAACAGACATTGCATCTGGATCTTTCATAAAATTATGAGTTGTCAAATATCCATAAAAAACTGAATCCTCCTTATTAAGTAGCATACCAACAGGTATCTGTGTACGCAAAATGGCACCATCTTCAAGTAAAAATTTTCCTTTGACAATGTCGAGAACTATATTTCTAAAATCATCACTATTTATGTAAGCTTTATAATTGGTAGTTAAACGCTGCTGTCCGTCCACAACAGACATTTGTCCTTTATCGATTTTGTCAATTACTTCCCTGTCCGCAAAAGAAACTTGTGGTACATAATTATCAGTATCTAATATCAAATTCATAGAAATAGGTGCTACAGGTGCCTTTCCTACAAGCTGATAATTCAAAAGCTTTATTGCTTGAGCTTTTGTCCAACTCACATCTCTTTGGTATAATGGCAAACTTATTTCGTTGCTTTCAATCTTCTTACACATATCAAGCACTGTCATTTTATGAGATTTTTCAGTTGGATTAAACGACGCTGCCTCTTTTAATGATTTGCTAACATTCATACAAATTCCTCATATCTCTTTTGTTTCTACACAATGTATAACATAAATCGAGTGTTATGTCAATAGCTGCAAGAGCTTTTTCTTTTATATTATCTAGTTTTTACCGACGCTGCGTCCGTTTTTATTTGCTATTTTATGCTATTTTTTATATTTTTCTGTGTTGCAGCATTTTTTATCCGCGTCATTAATATGCCAGTTTTTATTCCTCACCTTCCTCCCCACCACATTTAACCATTTCTCTCCTCCTCTTCCTTCTCTGACATCTCCTGTCACAAAGCACTCTACCGTCTCTAACCTACTTCCCTTCATCTCTTCCTCTGCCTCTTCCAGTACCTTCTTCCATCCTTCTTCCCTCAGATCTGTAAAGTACCGGCCTCCTGCCTCTCTCTCTTCTTCTCCATACTTAAAAGAAGCATACAACACACCGCCATCTACTAGCGCAGCTATTAATCTCGCAATTACCTTCGGCAATAGTTCATGCGGCACATGTAAAAGCGATGCACATGCCCAAATCCCATCATACACTTCTTTTTCGTCTATCTCTTCAAAGCGCCTGCACTGTACCTCTTGTCCCAAGTATGCACTTGCCTGTCTGCACATTTCTTTGGAGCCATCCAGCGCAACTACTCTATATCCACTTTCCATAAAAAATTTGCTGTCGCGTCCGCTACCGCAGCCTGCATCTAAAATCAGAGTTCCTGGCTTCAAATACTTCAAGAAACTTCCTCTCATTTCACTCATATCTGCATTTCGCGTTCCTTCACAAAATGCAGCGGCATTCTCATCGTAATAAGAAAGTGTCATTTTCTCTTTCTCTCTGCTCTCTATTTCCAATTTCAACTTTCTCCCTTCTCATGCCTTATCGCGATACCGCTTCCAGTAGTACTCTAACACGCGATACTGCACAATATCTCTTATTTCATCTGCAAATCTTGTGCCGCCTTCCTGCAGCACAGCCTGCATCTCGTCCTTTAGCGCAATTAGATAACCTTTTTTATCTACAAAGAAGCCTTTTCCTGATTGCTTCAGGAAATTGACCGGATTTTTTGTGATATTCTGTAAATGATCCTTATCCGTCATATTTTCAAAATCAGCCTTAGTTTTACACTTATTTACATCCTTCCAGTTTGTGCCTGTCTGATAAAATTTCTTCCATGACCGTAACACATCACTTTCCGTCACAGCCATTTTCAAACCATTCACACTACCACCATCTGCTTCGCAAAAAGCACTCAGCACTGGCATCTTGTAAGACTTCTGCATACTTGTCTGCTCTATTAACTCCAGAAAATCTCCAGCGTCTGTTCCAATCCATGCACACTTTTCTTTCTCCAAATCACCTAGCGCACTTCTAAACATAACATAATGGCGAAATGGATTTTCCTTCGCCTCTTTCAGACAATACTGATAGACAGCTTCATCCATATGTGTAAATAATTCTACTCTCGTTGGCACATGCTGTAGCAGCTCCTTCACACGGTGATATTCATGAACAACTGCATCATGACCTTTTCGCTTTCCTTCCTCCATCTTTCTAAACAAATCAATCAGCTTCAGATCAAAATCCACAATGCAATCCTGAGGATATGGAAGTGTCAATGCCACATCAGCTGTTGACGCATGAAAATTGGCTGTTTCTCCGCTTAATAAATATGGTGCCAGATTTGCTTGTCTATAATTTCCTGCAAAATCAAGTACAGTCAGATATTCTTTTCCCGGCGCTTTTCTTAAACCACGCCCTAATTGCTGCAAAAAGATGATTGGTGACTCTGTAGGACGCAAAAACATTACAAGATCGACTACTGGAATATCAACACCTTCGTTAAACATGTCTACACAAAACAGAGCTTGAATCTCTCCGCTTTCCAGCTTCTTGACGGCTTCTATTCTGTCAAGCCAATATGCTTTTTCATCACCCTCATTTTCTGTATTATCTTCACGGCTATACACTGCCCCCGCAGCAACACCGCTTTCTGAGAAAAATCTTGCCATATGCGATGCATGCTGTCTTGAACAGCAAAAACCTAACGCATGCTTGGGATGATATTTAAGAAAATATCCTAAAATCAGCTGATCTCTTTTCGTATTTTCCAGATAAGCGGCTGTTAGCTCACTTTCCTCATAATGGCCTCTTACAAAATGCAATGCACTATAATCAACTGTGTCATCCATGATTCCATAATAATGAAATGGAACTAGCACACCTCTGTTCACTGCTTCTTTAAGCGTTATTTCATAAGGCACTTCAAAATCATACAGCTCATACACGCTTCTGCCGTCCATCCGCTCTGGTGTTGCTGTCAATCCAAGCAGATATGCTGGATGAAAGAAATCTAAAATCTTTTGATATTGATCTGCCGTGCTGTGGTGACATTCATCCATTACGATATATTCAAATGAATCCGATGAAAATTTTCTCTTTAATACTTCTTCTTTTCCAAGTGAAGCAACTGATGCAAACAATAAATCAGCATCCGCATCCTTTTTATCTCCTGTAAAAAAGCCATATGAATCATCTGGCCTTACATTATGAAATGCCTCTGCTGCCTGTCGTAAAATTTCCTCTCGATGCGCAACAAATAAAATGCGCTTATATGGCAGGGAATCAAAAGCGGCAAGGTATGTTTTTCCAATACCTGTCGCTGCATGAACAATTCCTTTTTCAGCGCCTTCCTTTCTGCTTTTCTCCAATTCGTACAGTGCTTCTATCTGCACACCTCTAGGCTGATACTCCTGTTTTAATCCACTCTGTTTTTCTTCTTCACTCTGCTTTTCATATCTGGCAAGATCTTTAGCCACAGCAGGACGCACCCAGCTTTTTGCATATTTTTTTAGCACAGTGTCCGTAATCTCAACAGATTTATTATAAAACAGATCCTCGAAGCTTGCATAAAACTGATCAAATGCCTGTTTATCAACTACGCTGCTCAGACAATAGTTCCACTCTATGCCGCTCGTTAACGCACTTCTTGAAATATTTGATGAACCAATAAACACGCGGCTTTCTTTATCTGCGTGGAAGAAATATGCCTTGGGGTGAAAAGAACGATGGCTGTCTGCATAAAAGCGAAGATCTATCTGATCACCAAGCTCGCTTCTTAACAAATATAAGGCTGAGGGCTGCGTGATTCCAAGATAATTTCCTGTCAGAATGCGGATTGGAACGCCTCTTTTTTGTGCCTGCTTTAATTGGGGAAGAAGCATTTTTACACCTGATTCCATCAAAAAAGATACTATTAAGTCTATTCGTTTTGCATGTGCCATGCTAATTTCCAGCTGCCAGAGCAAATATTTTTCTTTTTTCTCGCCTGTGACTACGGCAAGCGAAGCGATATCTTCCATTACTTCTAATTCATTCACATCTATATTCATCTTTTTATCTGCCTTTCCCCGAGTTTTCGTCTTTCTTTACCAACAATTTTATCATTTTTATAGTGGATCTTCAAGTTTTTTCCACCTTGCTTTTTCCTCCCCTAAATGTTACACTATTCATTACTACCCCAAACTAATGAGAAAGGATTCTCCTATGACCCTTATTACCACCCTTGAGGGCTTTGTACTAAGCATTCCTGCTTTTTTCTCAAATGCCCTTCAAGCTTTCACTACTTTTATACAAAAAACGACTGGTATCTCGCCGGCCGATCTGCACCATATCTTACGCTGGACTGGTATATTTTTGCTTGCGTTTTTTCTTTTTTTGATTTTAAAGCGTCTTTATCATCTATGGCTTCCTGGTCATTTTGCCCGCCGTTATGGTATTAGCCGTCTGCCGAAGCATACTATTATTAAGCGTCGTTTTCGTCTGCCGCTTACGCGAAATTCTTATGTTCTTCGCTTTCCGTCCTGGCGCTATGCCAATCAGGATAAGACACGTGATCAGAGGCGTAAGGGCAATAAAATCAATTGGAAAAACAGCTGTCTTATGATTGACTCTTATAAGATTTTCATGAAAAACCCTATGCAGATGGTTCGTCTTGTGCGTCATTTGCGTGAGGAGGGCTATGAGATTTTGCCTTGTGCTATTGAGATTGAAAAGAAAAGGCTGCTACGTAAGAGTGATGACACTTACAGAAGCGGCTCTTCCCGCGAGCTTCACAGACGCTTTCAGGAGGATCCGTTTGCGTTTGAAGAATATTGTGCCGCTCTTTTTCGCGCAATGGGCAAACGGGCACATACAACGCCTCGCACTAATGACGGCGGCTATGATGTTATTGTAAGCGATGATAATGGTCTAAATGGCATTGTTGAATGTAAGTGCTATGCGCCTGACTCTAAGGTTGGACGTCCGCTGCTTCAAAAGCTTGTAGGCGCCTGCATGGCTTATCCGATTCGCCTTGATTATCTTATTTTTGTAACGACTAGTGATTTTTCTGAGGAGGCACGAACATTTGCTCAGGATTTTCAAAAGCGTGAAAAGATAAGCTTTTCACTTATCAATGGTCAGACTTTATCTGATCTTTCTGAGAAATATTTATCCGAGTCTTCTTCTAGGAAAAAGATGAGGCGCCCTATTGATGACTGGAAGCAGTGGCAATTGACTACGGCTGACCTAAAAGAATATGTTCCGCCTGATCTTTATGATCGCTTGTAAAGAAACAGTTCACGCGTCATGTTACGAAAGCCTTTCGGTGCAAGTATTGATATATCGTGAACTGTAATTTAAAAACAGCCCGGCTTTTGACCGGACTATTTTTTATTTGTTTGCTCCTGATTGCTGTCTTATTTTTGCATATTCTAGGAGCGGCATCTGTTCTTCTAGTGTACCTTCTACGATAAGATCAAGGTAACGATAATTTTTTACGCCGTCGTCTCGGCCGCATGTAATGATATAGCATTTATCGCTTCCTATACTAAAGTTGTCTACGTAGTTTCTTGTGGCTTCGTCTCTTGATACGGCAAATACGTTTGTTACACGGTATGTATAGCGTCCTGATTCTGCCGTTAGATAAAAGGCATCGCCAACTTCTACATCCTTTAGGCGGTTAAATGACAGATCTTGTGCCGTATGGTTATGACCATAGATGCACATATGAGTCTCGCCTAGTGTATAATCTGGTCGTGCTGCTGTTACCATCCAGATATCTAGGTCGTAGTTTATCTCTTCCCATGTTCCTGTGTAGACACCTCTTCTTATGCCTGCTGTCGGGACCTCAAGCACACACTGGATCGTGCCTTTTGCGTAGTCTGGCGTATAGACAATGCCGTCTCTCATATAATAATTGGCATCCTCATAGTCAAGGTCTGAAAAATCGTATGTTGGTGCTGATTCATCCTCTCCGGCACTTTCACTGCTTTTTTCTATATCGTCCCAGCCTTTTGCATTTTCCTGCTGCTTACGTCTTGCCATGCGCTCTGCCTTTTCCTTTGCTTCTTCCTGAACCTTTTTTTCGTATGCTTCTGGATCTGTAAGCTTTAAAATCAGATCATCTATATACGTATCGGCAAGATCGCGTTCCTCTGCCTGGCGCTCGTAGGCATCACGATTTTTAAAGAACATCAGATACACACCTGATGCAATCAAACCAATTGATGCTGTAAATAAAAGTGCAAACAGAAATTTCATGCCTGCCGCCATTTTTTTCTTTCTTTTTTTCTTCACAAAGTCTGCTCCTTTCCCTGATTTTCTTTTTTTCAGCTTATCATCTTTTTTTGTTCTGCACAACCCTTTTTCCTGATTCTTCTGCTGCCGTCAAAAATCGTAAGAAATTCGTCAGATAAAAAAAGAGACAGACATATTTCATGCCTGCCTCTTTTATATTAAATAGTTGTTATTACTTATTAGAAAGATACTCGTGAATACCCTTTGCACCAGCTTTTCCAGCTTCCATTGCAAGGATTACGGTAGCTGCACCTGTTACGGCATCTCCACCTGCGAATACACCATTCTTGGAAGTCTGGCCGTTTGTTTCTTCTGCTACGATACACTTCCACTTATTTATCTCAAGTCCCTCAGTTGTGGAGGAGATCAGTGGGTTCGGTGAAGTACCAAGTGCCATGATAACGGTATCTACGTCAAGTGTGAACTCAGAATCCGGGATTACAACAGGGCGACGTCTTCCAGATGCATCTGGCTCACCTAATTCCATACGAACACACTTCATGCCCTTTACCCAACCCTTCTCGTCTTCAAGGATCTCAGTCGGGTTTGTCAGAAGATGGAAAATGATTCCCTCTTCTTTTGCATGATGTACTTCCTCTACTCTTGCAGGAAGCTCTGCCTCACTACGGCGATATACGATATATGTGGTTGCGCCAAGACGAAGTGCTGTTCTTGCTGCGTCCATTGCAACGTTTCCACCGCCGACAACTGCTACCTTTGTTCCTCTAAAGATCGGGGTATCATAGTCATCACGGAATGCCTTCATTAAGTTATTTCTTGTTAAGAACTCATTTGCAGAGAATACACCAACTGCGTTCTCACCTGGAATACCCATAAACTTTGGAAGACCTGCTCCAGAACCGATAAATACAGCCTCAAAGCCTTCCTCTTCCATCAGCTGGTCAATGGTAACAGACTTTCCGATAACAACGTTACACTCGATCTTAACGCCAAGCTTGCGGACATTATCGATCTCTTTCTGTACAACCTCATCCTTCGGAAGACGAAACTCCGGAATACCATATGTTAATACACCGCCTGGCTCGTGAAGTGCCTCGAAGATAGTAACTTCGTAGCCAAGCTTTGCTAAATCACCTGCACATGTAAGACCTGCCGGGCCGGAACCGATGATAGCAACCTTCTTGCCGTTTGTAGTCTCTGGCTTCTTCGGAACATAGCCATGCTCTCTGGAGTAATCAGCAACGAAACGCTCCAGCTTTCCGATGGAAATAGGATCACCCTTGATACCACGAACACACTTGCCTTCGCACTGTGTCTCCTGCGGACATATACGTCCACAGATTGCCGGAAGTGCAGATGATTCTGCGATGATATCAGCAGCTTCTGTGATCTTTCCTTCCTTTACAGCCTTTACAAATGCTGGAATATTGATAGATACTGGACATCCCTGAATACACTTTGCATTCTTACAATTAATGCAGCGTGACGCCTCTTCCATTGCCTCTTCCATGTTATATCCAAGACAGACTTCGTCAAAATTAGTAGCTCTTACCTTTGGATCCTGCTCTCTGACTGGAACTCTGTTTAAAACGCTCATATTCAACCTCATTTCTGCGTATTTTGCGTATTTTTACTTTTCTATATCTTGTTTTATCAGCCTTCGCAGTGTCCGCAGCCGCCGTGATGGGTCTCGCCCTCAAGCTCCTTTAACATTGCTCTGCCTTCTGCTGTCTTATAGGTCTGCTGACGCATCATTGCCTCGTCCCAGTTTACCAGATGACCATCAAACTCTGGTCCATCTACGCAGGCAAACTTGATTTCTCCGCCTACAGATACACGACATCCGCCGCACATACCTGTTCCGTCTACCATGATCGGATTTAAGCTGACGATTGTTGGAATACCAAGTTCCTTTGTCAGCTTGCATACGAATTTCATCATGATCATCGGTCCGATTGCAACACATACATCATACTGCTTACCCTGATCGTGCAGTTCCTGGATTACCTGAGTAACCATTCCCTTACGCTCATAGCTGCCGTCATCTGTTGTGATATAAACGTTTCCAACAGCTTTCATCTCTTCTTCAAGAAGGATTAAGGACTGTGTCTTTGCACCGACAATTACATCTGCCTGAATGCCATGCTCATGCAGCCACTTTACCTGTGGGTAAACAGGTGCTGCACCAACACCACCGGCAACGAATAAGAACTTCTTGTTCTTTAAAGCTTCTGGATCTTCCTTTGTGAACTCAGATGCCACACCAAGCGGTCCTACAAAATCTGTAAAGCTGTCTCCTGCGACAAGCTTTGACATTTTCTCGGTTGATGCACCTACGATCTGGAACACGATGGTGATAGTTCCCTTTTCTCTGTCATAATCGCAGATTGTAAGCGGAATACGCTCACCTTCCTTGTCTACCTTTGCAATAATGAACTGTCCCGGAAGGCAGTTTGCTGCCACTCTCGGTGCCACAACATCCATCAGATAGATCTTATCTGCCAGCTTTTTTGCCTTTGTGATCTGATACATAATAACCTCCATTTGTTGATATATTCACTGCACTAAAGTGTATTCTACTATAATCAGAGCAAAACTTCAATACCATTACTTGGAAATCGTCAAAAAAATCACAAAGAGGGATGCATCAATACTCTCTTCCCAGATCTTTATTCTCTTCGTCAATATCAATGCGTCGTCCTGCCGGAACTAGAAAACGGCTCTCAAAAATACCTGCTGCATTTGCGCGCAGCTTATATGGCTCTTGTCTTTGCACATGAATTACAAACTCTGCATGTGGATCTAATGCTGTCAATGTCAGCTTTAATGCTGCATCCTCCTGTGAGGAGTTGCAGTAATCAGCGTGAATTAGTCCATCTGACTGCTTCTTTACCGCGTAGTAACGTCCTTTTTCAAGGATATCTCCCGGTTCGCCCTGCATCATATTCAGGACAATTGATTTTTCCTTCATAAATCGATTCCATCTCTTTCCACTATATTTAACTATTAACCCCTGGAAATTTTGGTAATGCAAAAGAGGGATCACCTGACGGCAACCCCTCTTACTTACCATACACGTAAACATCATTGTCATAGACAACTATCAGTGACAATTAGTTGTACTTACGCTTTCTAGCCGCTTCAGACTTCTTCTTACGTCTTACGCTTGGCTTCTCATAATGCTCTCTCTTACGGATTTCCTGCTGGATACCTGCCTTAGCGCAGTTTCTCTTGAATCTGCGTAATGCACTGTCCAGGCTCTCGTTCTCTTTAACGATTACATTAGACATAGACTCTCACTCAACCTCCCTCCAGTTGTGTATTGTGCAAATACAACTGTTTGGGTATTTTTAGCACATGTTTTATTATAACAGATTTTTTTCTTTTGTCAATCAGATTTTTTCTTTTTTTATCAAACTTTTAATGCCATATCGCCTTCTCTGATCCAGCCTTTTTTGCGCATGAACTCGGATACGCCAAGTGTCAGAAGCGCCGGAAGGATGAAGTGCATAATGGCAATCTGAAGAAGTGCCATCCATGTTGACATGCCTGCCTCGGTCATTGCACCGAATGCTGCAATCTGTCCGACAAAACCGGCTGATCCCATACCTGAACCAACTGGTGTACTTACCATATGAAGTACAGCAGATGCAACTGGTCCTAAAATGGCACTTGATACAATAGCCGGAATCCATATGATTGGACGGCGCACGATATTTGGAATCTGAAGCATAGAAGTTCCAACGCCCTGTGCAATCAGACCTCCTACCTTGTTCTCGCGGTAGCTGGCAACTGCAAATCCAACCATCTGACAGCAGCATCCGATAGTTGCGGCACCTGCTGCAAGTCCGGTAAGACCCATGGAAATTCCAATTGCAGCGGAGCTAATCGGAAGTGTTAAAATCATACCCATTAAGACAGAAACGATGATTCCGCCAAATATTGGAGACTGCTCTACGTTTACATTAACAAGTCCGCCAAGCCACTTCATAAAATCAGTGATGTACGGTCCTACAAATAAACCAATCGCAGCACCTGCGCAAATAGAAATAAGCGGTGTTACAAGAATATCAACCTTTGTCTTTCCTGCAACAAGATGGCCAACCTCAATTGCTACGTAAGCAGCTACGAATGCGCCAAGTGGCTCGCCAGGTGCGCCAAGTGTGATTGCCTCTGGTGCAGCCGGGAATGCTCCGATCATACCAGCAACAGCAGCTGATACAGTTACAAGCGGTCCCTCTTTGAATTTACAGGCTACGCCAACACCGATGCCGGCACCTGTAAGTGTCTTTGCTACATTGCTGATAGCCTTTAAATAGCTGCCAACCGGTCCGCCAATCAGTGTTCCGATCTGTGCAATGATAGTTCCGATAATCAGAGTGGAAAATAAGCCCAGTGCCATTCCGCTCAGTCCGTCAATAAAAATGCGGTTTAATATTTTCTTTGTTTTTTCCATGCAAACAACCTTGCCTTTCCCCTCCCGTTTTCCACGGGTGTATTTTATCTGACTGACGAAACAGTGAAGTGTAAAGGCATGTCTTGTCCACTGTCTTGTCAGTTGGCTTGTCAAACAGGTGCAAGTGTATCACATTCTGACAAAGAAATCAAGTGTCTTTTTTAAATTGTTTCCTGTAAATAGCCTAGAAGCCGCAGTTTTTGCTCGATACGGTCAAAAATTTCCTCACGGTCTGCTTCTACAGTATGATAATGCTTTCCGTTTGTGAGGATGCTTAACGGGCGTGCCGTGCTTTTTGAGATTTTGTCAAGAAAATCCTGAACGTCACATCTGTTTTCAAGAATCAAATCTACTGTTATCTGTCCGTAGATCTCATGCTCGACTACAACGTCCCTTAAGCGGCCGCCATTGTCTACAATGGCAAATAGTTCTTCTGCCATCTGCTCATCTGTATGGCATACAAAAAAGGTACGGCGAACTACTTTTTTCTCATCTGCCCTGTCGTATAGATATCCCTTATTCGTCGAGAGAATATTTCGGTTTGATGCGCGAAGCAGTGCAATGTCCTGCACGATCACCTGACGGCTTACCTTCATCTGTTTGGCAAGCTCTGTTCCTGAAATCGGCTTTTTTGTCTGCGTCAAAAGCTGAATAATATATTCTCTTCTCTCTTCTCCTTCTGTCATAATCTCTCCTTTATAAAAGGGGACTGCCAAATAGCAGCCCCCTTATTTTTTTACAGCATTATTTGTTTAACTGATCCTTAAGAACCTCTGCTGCTTTTTTAAGTGCAGCCTGGATTCCGTCTGGATTCTTTCCGCCGGCCTGAGCCATATTTGGACGGCCGCCGCCGCCACCGCCTACAAGTGCAGCAATTCCCTTGATAAGATTTCCTGCATGTGCGCCGGCCTTTATAGCCTCGTCTGTTGCAGTTGCCATAAGGTTTACCTTGCCGTCTACTGCAGATGCGATTACTACAACACCGTTTCCAAGCTTCTCCTTGAACTGATCGCCTAAGTTGCGAAGCTCATTCATTCCAGTATCCTTAAGTGCTACAGCAAGAAGCTTAACACCATTAATCTCTACTACCTGATCCATTACGTTGCCGACAGCATCCTTTGCCATCTGGTTCTTTAACTTCTCATTCTCAGACTGAAGTGCCTTGATCTCGCCCTGCATAGTCTCGATACGCTCTGTCAGCTTGTCCGGAGTAGTCTTTGCTGCTGCGCTTGCCTCTGCAAGATCAGCTGAAAGCTTCTCGTAGTAATGAATAAGACCCTCAGATGTAAGTGCCTCGATACGGCGAACACCTGCTGCAATACCAGACTCAGAAATGATCTTGAAGCAATTTATTGCTGCGGTATTTGATACATGTGTACCACCGCAAAGCTCTAATGAGAAGTCTCCCATGCAAACGACACGTACTGTAGAACCATACTTCTCACCAAACAGTGCCATTGCGCCCATCTTCTTTGCCTCATCGATTGTTGTTTCCTTTGTAACAACTGGAAGTGCTGCTGCGATCTGATCATTTACGATCTCCTCTACCTTTGCAAGCTCTTCCTTTGTCATTGCCTGGAAATGAGTAAAGTCAAAACGCAGACGATCCTTTGATACATAAGAACCTGCCTGCTCAACATGGCTTCCAAGTACCATACGCAGTGCCTTCTGAAGAACATGTGTTGCGCTGTGGTTCTTGCTTGTCAGCTGACGGTTCTTCTCATCTACCTTTAATGTAACAGTCTCGCCCTGTGTAAGCATACCCTTTGTCATGGTTCCTACATGGCCGATCTTGCCGCCCTGAAGATGAATGGTATCCTTTACAGTGAAGCTTCCACTCTCTGTCTCGATAACACCGATATCACCCTGCTGACCACCCATGGTGCCATAGAATGGTGTCTCCTCGGTAATGATTGTTCCGTTCTGACCATCTGTAAGTGCCTCTACGATCTCATCCTCTGTTGTTAAAACAAGGATCTTTGAGTCGCTTACAAGCTTGTCATATCCAACGAACTTACTTGTAACAGACGGATCGATGGACTGATATACAGTTACATCTGCACCCATGTAGTTTGTTGTCTTACGAGCCTTTCTTGCAGCCTGTCTCTGTGCTTCCATGTTCTCCTTGAAGCCTTCTTCATCTACATCAAAGCCCTTCTCCTCAAGGATCTCCTTTGTAAGATCAAGCGGGAAGCCGTAGGTATCATACAGCTTGAATGCATCAGCACCGTCAAGTGTAGTCTTTCCTTCTTCCTTCATTGCTGCCTCAAAATCCTCTAAGATTGTCAGACCCTGATCAATTGTCTTGTTGAATTTATTTTCTTCCTCAGAGATTACCTTTAAGATCATCTCTTTCTTTTCTTCTAACTCCGGATAACCATCCTTAGATGTTGCGATTACGACCTTAGCTAACTCGCTTAAGAACAGGCCATCAATTCCAAGGATTCTTCCATGACGTGCAGCACGGCGAAGCAGACGGCGAAGAACGTAGCCTCTGCCCTCGTTAGACGGCATGATACCATCGGAGATCATAAATGTTACGGAACGGATGTGATCGGTGATGATACGAATGGAAACATCCTTCTTTTCATCCTCATGATAAACAGCATGTGCAACCTCACCAACATGGTCGGTCAGTGCGCGAAGTGTATCTACATCGAAAATAGAATCTACGTCCTGAACAGCAACTGCCAGTCTCTCAAGACCCATACCTGTATCAATGTTTTTCTGAATCAGATCTGTGTAATGACCATGTCCATCGTTATTAAACTGTGAGAATACGTTGTTCCATACTTCCATGTAACGGTCACAGTCACAGCCTACAGTACAGCCCGGCTTACCGCAGCCATACTTCTCGCCTCTGTCGTAGTAGATCTCAGAACATGGACCGCAAGGACCTGAACCGTGCTCCCAGAAGTTGTCTTCCTTTCCAAAACGGAAGATTCTCTCAGCCGGAATGCCCTGCTGCTTATTCCAGAGCTCAAATGCCTCATCATCATCCTCATATACGGACGGATACAGACGGTCTGGATCAAGACCAACAACCTGAGTTAAAAACTCCCAGCTCCATGCAATAGCTTCCTTCTTGAAATAATCGCCAAATGAGAAGTTTCCAAGCATCTCAAAGAAAGTACCGTGACGTGCAGTCTTTCCAATGTTTTCGATATCACCTGTTCTGATACACTTCTGACAGGTGGTCACTCTGCGTCTCGGCGGGATTTCCTGTCCGGTAAAATATGGCTTTAACGGTGCCATACCGGAGTTAATAATTAAAAGGCTGTTGTCGTTGTGCGGCACCAGTGAAAAACTCTTCATCTTCAGATGTCCTTTGCTCTCCATAAAATCAAGGAACATCCGGCGTAATTCATTTACTCCATACTTTTCCACAATCGTTTCCTCCAAACTAATCTGCACCTGCGGCCGTTTTTGCAGACCACAGGCAATTTTATCGCATTTATTATAGTATAAATAGAAAAATACTGCAAGGTGTTTTTATTCTAAGCTCCACACTCCTGTATCTAAGAAGCGCTTTGCTGTTTCGTCTGCCTTTGTGATGACATTCTCGTCGTAGCCAAGAACACCTAAAAGCTTGATTGCGTTTCTTGATACGGCACGTCCCTCGTACAGACGGTAATTGAAGATGACATCGTTATCCTTGACATCTTCTTTGAAATGATAATTGCTGTACAAATGCTCTAACATATGAGTAAGCTCAATATCATGTGTTGCTGCAAAGCACATAACACCGCTGTCGGCAAAGCTCTGTAAGATACGGCTTGATGCCGCGATACGCTCTACTGTATTAGTTCCGCGAAGGACCTCATCTACAAAGCAAAGAACTGGTGTCTTGTCCTGATTTACAGCATCAAGAATACGCTTTAAGGACTTGATCTCGACAATGAAGTAGCTCTCACTGCCCTGAATATTGTCCTTTAATGCCATTGATGAGTAAATTCTAAAGAAGCATGAACGATACTCCTTTGCAAGAGCCATACCACATGTCTGTGATAAAAGTGCGTTGATTGCAACAGTCTTTAAGAAGGTTGACTTACCAGATGCATTTGAACCTGTAAGAAGCACTGGATGATGCTCGTAAATACTATTTGCAACTGGCTCTGAAAGCAGAGGGTGATACATATCCTTTGCCTCAACAAAGCCCTCTTTTGACTCCTCTAATTCGCTCTCGCAGTAAAATGGCATAAGCTCGCGGAATGAGGCAATGGAAATATAGGCATCGAGACGGCCAATCTCGTCCATTAAAATAAGCATCTCTTTTTTGTGCTTCTGAACCTTTGCCAACAGACGATTAAACATGATCAAGTCAATTCTAAAGAACATGTTTAAATAGTCCATCATCATAGAGCCCATATTTCCGCTGAACTTGTCAGTGGAACCAAGAAACTTTGCATTTCCTTTTACAGATGAAAGGACATTTACAGCCTGCTTTAAGTTCTCTGTGTAATCTTTAAGCTCTGGCACATTCAGCTTTAACAGTCCCTGTGCACAGGACACTAAATGTACAATGGCACCAACAGACACATAATATGGTTCAATCTCTGTTTTCTTTTTGTAGTAGGTGTAGATATTGTAGATCAGCACACCTATTGCAACAAGAATACCGCTTGCTGGCTGTGCGATAATCGCAAATATTACTACAACATACAAAAACAGATGCATGTAGTTGTCAAGGTTGCTGTCAGGAAGAAGCTTTGTGATGTTGTTGACATAATCAATCAATGCAAACTTCTTTGAATGACCTACCTTGGAAAGCTCCATCTGGTAAGCTATTCTTGTCTTTTCGTTTCGCTGAAAGAAGCTTATGATGCGGTTTCTCTCCTCAAGCTCCTTCTTGCTTGTCAGCGGTGTACGCAGCAGCTTGTAAAGATAGTCGTCTCCGCTGCTGCTGCGGCACTGATTCATCATACAGAACACAGAGTCCATATCTAAGTCGTTCCATGTGATATCATCAATCGTAAACTCTTCCTTTTTTGTTGCCTGAAAATATTTGGCAATGTGCTCAAGCTCACCGTAATCATACTCTCTCTTTGGCAGATTTCCCCATGAGTTGATGATCGAGCTTAAAAAACGCTTGTTGCGGCGGCTGTTGCTGGTGACAACCTGATAGACCAGCACACCGACAACAATAACGGCAAGCCCGATATACAATAGTGTCGTTGTGTCCATAAAATTCCTTACCTTTCTGTCGGCTCATTATAAGGAGCCTTATCTTTAGTAATATACCTTTTTTTGCGCGTATCGTCAAGGTATCGTTAGATAATTATGCACACAATACCGCCATTGCTGTCGTTTATAATCTTTTTAAGCGCATCCTGAAGCTTTTGCTGGCAGCTGTCTGTCATTTGGTTTATTTTAGCGTTCATGCCGTCTTCGACGATCTGCTCAATTGATTTTCCGAAGATGTTTGTGTTCCATATTCCATCCTGCTCTTTTTGTGCCGCAGATTCTATGTAATCGACAAGATCTTTTGCCTGCTGTTCACTTCCGACTATAGGTGCAATCTCTGTCTCTACCATGCTTTGTATCATATGAATTGACGGAGCCGTTGCCTTCATTCTGACGCCATATCTGCTTCCGTGACGCACGACTATTGGCTCTGAGATATTTATCTGTTTTCTCTCTGGCGTGACAACACCGTATCCCTTTTGGGCAACTGATTCCATTGCTGACTGTACCTTCTGATACTGAGAGCGAAGTCTGGCATACTCGGCAAGAGCATCAAAGAGCTGCTTTTGTGATGTAAGCGAAAAGCCTGCACATTCACTGGCCAGTGAAAAATAAAGTTCTTCCTTTAAGCTTATCTCATAGACGATCTTTCCCTGTGCAAGATTTGTCTCTTCTAACACAAAGCGGCTAATCTGCTGCGGAAGGTTTTCTTTTTCTGGTACCTTTGCATCGCGCATACAGCTGATCTGATTCATGACTTTCTGCGCAAATTCGATGACTGCTTTTTTGACAGGACTAGAAAGCTCAAGCACGTCAAACCAACCCGGCGTTTCAAAATCAACCTGACACACTGGAAATTCAAACAAGATTTTTTTCATCAGCTGACTTATATCCTCAAGATCCATCGATGCGCAGTCCATTGGCACTACTGTAACCTTATACATTTCCTGCAGCTTTTTTGTAAGCTGCTTTACAGCCAGTGTATAAGGTGTCTTTGTGTTTAAGACAACTACAAATGGTTTTTGATGCTTTTTAAGCTCTTCTATTGTTTTCTTCTCTGCTTCCTCATAGGCTGCTCTCTCGATTCCTGTCACACTGCCATCTGTCGTCACAACAATACCTACTGTGCTGTGTTCTTCAATTACCTTTCGCGTGCCAAGCTCTGCCGCCTGTGAAAATGGAATATCATAATCAAACCATGGTGTATGTACAAGACGTTCTTTTTCTTCTTCTGTGGCACCAAACGCGCCAGGAATCAGAAAGCCAACACAGTCAATGAGACGAATTTTCATCTCTGTCTTATCCTCTAAGAAGATTTTTGCCGCCTCTGTCGGAATAAATTTAGGCTCTGTTGTCATAATGTTCTTGCCTGATGCTGCCTGCGGAAGCTCATCTTTAGAGCGCGTTTTCGCCGGACCATCCTCCATATGTGGGATGACCATCTCCTCCATAAAACGGCGGATAAAGGTGGACTTGCCGGTACGCACCGGGCCTACAACCCCTAAGTAGATCTCTCCGTTTGTTCGCTGTCTGATATCCTTATAAATGTGAAATTCCTTCATACACGCCTCCTGACAATCATCCCCGGACAGTCCGGGCTGTTACTGTCAGTCTATGCGCATATGAAGGAATTTATTCATTAGGAATTTATTCGTTAGGATATTATTGTTACTTATTTTCCCACAGCAAATTTTCACTCTCAATTGTTCTGTCTCTAAGCATCAGATCCTTTAATGCTTCTGCTGCTGTTTTTCCACCGAACAAAACCTGATTAGTTTCCTGCACGAGCGGCATGGAAACATTATATTTTTTGCTGAGTGCAAGGGCTGCCTTCGCAGAGTACACACCTTCTACCACCATCTGAACTTCGTCCATGGCTTCCTGCATTGTCTTTCCCTGTCCGATCAGGATACCGGCTCTTCTGTTTCTGCTATGCATGCTTGTGCATGTGACAATCAGATCTCCGATTCCTGAAAGTCCGGAAAATGTCTCCGGCTTTCCGCCCATTGCTACACCAAGTCTTGTGATCTCTGCGATTCCTCTTGTCATAAGAGCTGCCTTTGTGTTATCACCGCAGCCAAGACCATCGCTGACACCTGCTGCAAGGGCAATGACATTTTTAAGTGCACCGCCAAGCTCAATACCTAATATATCAGGGCTTGTATATACACGAAAGACAGATGACATAAACAAGTTTTGGATGTGCTCAGCTGTCTGTCTGTCCTTTGCTCCAGCAACAACAGTTGTCGGAATGCCGCGACTGACTTCCTCTGCATGGCTTGGGCCAGAAAGAACTGCAACATTTGCCATCGGAAGTTCTTCTTCAATCTGCTGGGACATTGTCATTAATGTTTTTTCCTCAATGCCCTTTGCTACGCTTACAATCAGCTGTCCCTCCTTTACGAAAGGATTCATCTGTTTTGCTACTCCTCTGGTAAATACTGAAGGAACTGACAAAACAAGCATCTCCTTATCAGTACATGCCTCCTGTAAGTCTGCTGTAAATACAATGCTTCTCGGGATCTCAACTCCCGGAAGATTTTTGCATGTATAGCTTTCCCTTAGTGCCTCAATTTCCTTCGGCAGCGCAGACCACGCCGTTACTTCATGGCCATTCTGCGCCAGCACCATGCCAAGGGCAATGCCCCATGTTCCCGTTCCTATAATGCTGACTTTTGCCATAACACAAACCTTCCTTATATTTATTTCTTAGCACCTATTTTATTTTCAGTGCCGCTTAACAGACGCTTGATATTTGCTCTGTGGCGAATATATGCCTGAATTGTAATTAGGGCAAGCAATATAATAAACTCTGCCATATTTGCCGGCTCTACACTAAGCATACCGTTTACGCCGAAAATCACACCCATCACGAAGCAGATTGAAACAACTGTCAGTGAGCCTAATGATACGTAGCGTGTCGTTCCAACAATTACACTGAATGCTGCCAGACACACAGCGGCGATACGAAGATCAAATGCTAAAATAAAGCCTGATGTACTGGAGATTCCTTTTCCGCCCTTAAAATTTAAATAGCATGGATAATTGTGTCCCAAAATAACACCAAACGCCAGATACAGCATATAGATATCTTCCATATGCTGCTGTCCGCTTGAAACAGCCCATGCCTTTACGATCAAACATGGAATAAAACATTTGCACAAATCGACAGCAAAGACGATAAGACCAGCCTTTTTGCCAAGTACTCGAAGTGAATTTGTCGCACCGGAGTTTCCACTTCCCGCCTTGCGGATATCAATTCCCTTCATTCTTCCATAAAGATAACCTGTCTGGATCATTCCAAGACAATATCCGATCACCAGCAATAATACGCGTATCATTACTTATCTTCCTTTCTCTCGCGGATAATAAAGCGAAGCGGTGTTCCTCTAAAGCCAAATGCATTGCGGATCTGGTTCTCGATATATCGTGTGTAAGAATAATGCATCAGTTTCTTATCATTTACAAAGACAACAAATGTCGGCGGCTTTACTGAAATCTGAGTCATGTAGAAGATCTTTAAGCGGCGTCCTTTATCTGACGGCGGCTGCTGCATAGCTACAGCCTCTGCTAAGATTTCATTTAACACACCAGTTGCAATACGCATAGACTGATTTTCGATGATCATATCAATCAGCTCAAAGAGCTTGTCTAATCTCTGTCCTGTCTTTGCAGAGATGAAGACAAATTCTGCATATGGCATATATGCAAGTGTCTGCTTGATCTTTTCTGTCATCTTGTAGATTGTCTTATCATCCTTTTCAACAGCATCCCACTTGTTTACTGCAATGATTACACCCTTACCGCGCTCGTGTGCGATACCTGCAATCTTTGCATCCTGCTCTGCAACGCCCTCTGCCGCATCAATTACCATAACGACGACATCGGCACGCTCTACTGCTGTAACAGTACGAATGATACTATAGCGCTCAAGATCCTCGTGAATCTTGCTCTTGCGGCGAAGACCTGCTGTATCAATAAGGATATACTCGCGGCCATTTCTCTTAAGAGGCGTATCAATGGCATCACGTGTTGTTCCTGCAATGTCAGATACAATCACACGCTTCTCGCCTACAAGACGGTTTACAATAGATGATTTTCCAACATTCGGGCGGCCTACGATAGCGATGCGCGGACGATCATCATCATCTGATTCACTGCCGTCCTTTTTAAAATGATCACTGACAGCCTCAAGAAGATCACCGACGCCCTGATGGTTTGATGCAGATACAGGGATCGGATCACCGATTCCAAGGTTATAAAACTCGTATACATCTGCTTCCATCTTCTTAAAGGAATCCACCTTATTAACACAAAGAACAACTGGCTTTTGGCTGCGGCGAAGCATATCTGCTACCTTGCCGTCTGCATCGGTAAGTCCCTGTCTTACATCAACAAGGAAAATGATTACATCTGCAGTATCAATTGCGATCTGTGCCTGATCTCTCATCTGTGACAAAATTACATCACTTGAATCCGGCTCAATACCACCTGTATCAATCAGGGTAAAATTATAATTCAGCCAACTGCAGTCCGCATAAATACGGTCTCTTGTTACACCTGGCGTATCTTTTACGATGGCGATTGAATCGCCTGCAATTACATTAAACAACGTAGACTTTCCGACATTCGGGCGGCCTACGATAGCAACTATCGGTTTACTCATATTCTTCTCGCTTTCTTACATAAATATAAATCTTCAAAAACATTCGTAATTACAGCTCATATGGAGAATGAAGCTGCTTGGTTTCTTCACTTTCTTCCATCAGCATTGCACGAATCAGTTCCTGCCCGTCTGATTTTACAATATTTATCGGAACTTGTAAAGCTTTTTCGACATCCTGCTTTGTTAGATCGTCCAAAAATACCTCTTCATTGCTTCTAAACATATTCGCTGGAAGAAGAAGAGCCTCTCCTAATGGCTTGCCTGTAAGCTGCTTAATTAAATCCTGTCCAGTGATCAAACCAGATACAGTAACACCATGTCCGAAGAAATCATTCAAAATCTCATAGACTGTAATGTTCACATTTGGGAACTTCTCATGAACCTTTGCCGCAATATCCTTTAAAAATGGGTATGCCAGCTTTCCTGTCGCAAGAGACAATGTATGGACACGCTCATCTGTGCTTAACGCCTCTAATGTATAATCTGTTTCTTCTATTAAAAGACGCAGCATACCAACACCATTTTCAAGCTGCACGTAGCCGTCATAAACTTCTTCCGGCGGCAGAGGACGATTTGCAAGCAGATAAAACTCATCACTTGCATGAACAAAATGTGTGCCAAAACGTTCATACATTTCATTTTGAAAACGACCAATAATATCAAGGGCATTTTCTGCATCCTCTTTTGTAAGCGGCTCTAACGGATACAAGCCTTCACGATATTTGCTTAAACCAACTGGAACTACTGACATACTCTGCATCTGCGGATATAATCCTGCAAGATCGCGAATTGAACGCTCTAGCTCGGCACCGTCATTTACTCCCTTGCACAAAACGATCTGACCGTTCATCTCAATATCTGCATCACGAAGACGATTCAGCGTTTCCATGATCTTTCCTGCAAAACGATTGTGAAGCATCTTTACGCGAAGCTCTGGATTTGTCGTCTGAACTGAAATATTGATAGGTGACAGATGATATTTTATAATACGTGAAAGATCATGCTCTTTCATGTTTGTCAATGTAATATAATTTCCCTGAAGAAATGAAAGTCTTGCATCATCATCTTTAAAATAAAGCGTATCGCGCATTCCCGGCGGCATCTGGTCAATAAAGCAGAAGATGCACTTATTTGTACAGGAACGATAATCTGACATAAGACCGCTCTCAAACTCAATGCCAAGGTCTTCGTAAAAGTCCTTATCGAACTCCCACTCCACCTCTGAGCCATCCTTTTTCTGGACAACCATATCTATTTCTTCATTTTGAATATAAAAACGATAATCAAGGACATCCTCGATATCCTGACCATTAATCTGCAGGATCTTATCACCTGGCTCTAGCTCTAGCTCCTCTGCAATTGAGCCCGGCGCCACCGATTTGATCTGATGGGCATGTTTCATAAAATTAACCTCCCGGCCCGCAGGCCTGTATCTATAAGCTGTCAAGTAAAAAACAGCAGATTTCTCCATATTCTACTATCATACCAAAATTCAAAAGATCCTACAAGAGTTTTATTAAAAAAAGAGGAGCGTCAAAATGACCACCCCTCTTTTGTAATATTTTTATCAAATCTTCTGGAACTTAGCAGCATATACCGGGAAGGTATTTGTGCCCTTGATTTCCTTATCGGCAGAGATGGTTACATTCTTATCTGTGATAACATACTCAAGATCACAGCCTTCACCAACTACAGTATCCTGCATCAGCACGCAGTTTCTTACCTTTGCGCCCTTTGCAATCTTAACACCTCTAAAGAGTACACTATTCTCTACCTCACCCTCGATGATACAGCCATCGGCAGCCATCACGTTCTTTACCTTAGAACCGTTGATGTAGCGTGTCGGGTTATCATCACGAATCTTTGTGTAGATCGGATTTGGTGCAAACAGTGCATCAAGATTTTCATCCTCAAGAAGCTTCATATTCTCATCGAAGTAGCTCTTCATATCGGTGATTCTTGCAAGGTAGCCGTCAAAACGATATGCCTTTACATTCAGCTTATCGAGTCTATGTGCAAGAATATCACGCTCAAAGTAAACATATCCGCGAACAAATGCAGTATGTACTAAATCAATCAGAAGCTCTCTCTTTAAGATGTAGATATTCATAGAAAGCTTCTGTGGACCAGACTCTTCGGAGTTTACATAAATCTTCTTTACTCTATCTCCTTCAAGTGCAAGTGTATAGAAGAAATCTTCCTTCATGATATCTAAATTCTTCAGACTGTCTGCTAATTCCTCTTCCTTATATGCAACTGTTACATCAGCACCGCTCTCAATATGAGCCTGCAGCATTGCGCTGAAATCAAAATTAACTGCAATATTGGCATCTGACATTACAACATACTCTTCCTTCTGGTCACGCAGAAGACTAAGAATGCTGGCAAGTGCCTGAACACGTCCGTTATACATCTTTACAGTCTTCTCTGCAAATGGAGGAATAATTGTCAAACCACCATTTTTACGGGTAAGATCCCACTCACGTCCTGAACCAAGATGATCCATCAAGGAATGATAATTATTGCGGACAATAATGGAAATATTATCAATTCCGCTGCTTACCATGCTTGAAAGGATAAAGTCGATCATACGATAACGTCCTGCAAAGGGAATGGAAGCCATAAGACGCTCTGTTACCAGCTCCGGAACCATATTATCATAACTGTTCGGGAAGATAATTCCCAGCGCATTTACATTTGATTTTACCATTGTTCTTCACCACCCTTTACATTCTCGCTGACCATTGCGTTTGGACCAATCTTTGCATTGTCTCCAATATAAACACCTGCACCGACTGTCGCAACGCCCTTGCCGCCCTCTGAGAGCGCCTCGCCTACAACTGCATTCTCGCCAATTACAACATTCTCAGCGATAATACAATGTCTTACCTGTGCACCTGCCTTGATTACAGTGCCACCCATGACAACTGCATCCTCAACAACTGCACCCGGCTCTACAGAAACACCTGCAAATAAAATGGAGTGCTTTACTTTACCATGGATACGGCATCCATCGGTAATCATGGAGTTTTGCACTTCTGCATCTGCACCAATGCGATGACCTGTCATACCGCTGTTTCGGCTATAAATCTTCCAGTTTTCATCGAACAGATTGATACCGCTGTGCTCAGGATCAAGAACCTCCATATTTGCTTCCCACAAGGAAGAAATAGTTCCAACATCCTTCCAATATCCATCAAAACGATATGCATACATATTACGTCCGTCACGAAGAAGGTTTGGAATAATGTTGTTTCCGAAGTCATTTTGAGAATTTGGATCTGCCTCATCCTCAATAAGATACTTCTTTAAGATATCCCAGTTGAAAATGTAAATACCCATGGAAGCCAGATTTGACTTTGGATTCTTTGGCTTCTCCTGGAACTCTGTAATACGAGAATCCTCGTCAGCCACCATCAGACCGAAACGAGATGCCTCATCCCACGGAACCTCCATAACTGCCACGCTGAACTCTGCACCCTTTTCCTTATGGAAACGAAGGAAATCACTGTAGTCCTGCTTGCAAATCTGATCACCTGAAAGGATAATTACGTACTGTGGATTATAACGCTCTATAAAGGAAATATTCTGATAAATCGCATTTGCAGTTCCCTTATACCAGTCAGAGCCGGACGCCTGCTGATACGGCGGAAGAACATGAACGCCGCCATGCAGACGGTCAAGATCCCAAGGCTGTCCGTTTCCAATATATTCGTTTAATACCAACGGCTGATACTGTGTTAGAATACCGACGGTATCAATACCTGAATTCACACAATTTGATAACGGGAAATCGATAATACGATATTTTCCACCGAAAGGTACTGCTGGTTTTGCAAGCTTCTGTGTCAGTGCATACAGACGTGATCCCTGTCCACCGGCAAGCAGCATTGCAATCATTTCTTTTGCCATGATTAAAATCCCCTCTTTCACTTAGCATACATCTAAATTATACCACGCTTTTCAAAAAAAGCGATGGTTTTTTGTTCAAAAATACTCATTTTATTTTGTTACTTTTCAACAAATTTGCATTTTGTCCTATACTTTATCATATTTGCTTTTTATTTTTGTGAAAATAAGGTAGAAATTGCGCAAAAAGAAGTTGAAATTCGGTTGACAAAAATAAAAAAGCACTCACGCAAATGTTTACATGAGTGCTTTTTTGCTTATTCTATTTTCTCTGACAAATCTGGCTGCTCTTGTATTTCTTCCGATGCTGCCAGTTGCGGTTCTTCTAGTATTTCTGCCACTTCTGGCTGTGGCTCCTCTAGTATTTCTGCCACTTCTGGCTCTTTTTGTTCCCACTCTTTAGTGTTTTCTTCCTCGTCCACCACTTCCGGTTCTAATATCTCTGTCTCTGACTTAGCATGCATGAAATATTCCTGAATATCAATCTGCTTTTCTGTCAGCAAATATAACTTATAGTAATAACGATTGTTATACAAGAAGTTGATTTCGCCGCCAATAAGCACAATATTCATGCAGACATACATCCATACTAAAAACACGATAATTAACGCAAGGCTTCCATACATAAAGGCAAGATTCTTACTGTTGCGTATATATGTGGCGTAGATCGCTGAAAAGCTGTACCATCCAATAGTTGCTGCGATTGCACCAGGCATCTGCTTTCTATAAGGCAGACGCTTTTGCGGGAAAATGTTGTAAACGGCAAGAAAGAAAAGAATCATGCCGCCAATCGCAATGCCATTTTGCAAAATGGTAATCAAAACAGTCCAGTTTTCAAGTTCCGGCCATACCGAAATTAAAAACACACGAAACTTGCTTCCATATACAAGAAATGCCATTACAAGAAGCATTATCACTAGAAATATGCCCGTATATACAAGACACAATGCCCTGTGTACAAACCAATTTCGCTGTTCCTCTCTTTTATAGACGCGGTTTAGTCCCTTAACTAAAAATGAGATTCCCGTTGATGATGACCACAATGCCATGATAATTGTGATCGACAACGCTGATACGCTAAGCGATTTCTCATACAAATCAGACACAATTCCTGTTACAAGCTCAAGCATTTCTTCTGGAAGAACAGAGGATACTATCTTTAGAAGCACCTCTGGCGACAGCATCATGCGTGACATAAGCCAAAGCAAAATCATCAGCATTGGAAACAATGACATAACCATAAACAATGTAATAGTTGCAGCATTTGTCATGACCTGATCGTCATCGTACAACTTTTTTGCAAATCCGATAGGATTTAAAATAGACTGAATGATACCTGTCTTTTTCTTTACTTTAGGTGTATGTTCTTCATTTTTCTTTTTCCGAAGATGAATCACTCCTCCACCTGCTTTATCACTACTTCACCGGCGTGCTTATAGATACTTCCGGCGGGAACGATTCCTCTGACTGAGGAAAGTGGATAGATATTGCTGTTTGGTCCGATAACAGTTCCCGGATTAAGAACGCTTCCACAGCCAACCTCTACATTGTCGCCGAGCATTGCACCGAATTTCTTTAATCCTGTCTCGATCGCTTCATTTTCTGATTTTACAACAACAAGCTTTTTATCAGACTTAACATTTGATGTAATGGAGCCTGCACCCATATGAGACTTATATCCCAAAATGGAATCACCTACATAATTGTAATGAGGAACCTGTACATTATTGAACAAAATTACATTCTTTAATTCTGTTGAATTGCCAACTACACAATGCTTTCCAACGAGTGCATTTCCACGGATAAAAGCACAATGACGAACTTCTGTATCCTCGTCAATAATACATGGTCCTGTGATAGATGCCGTTTTTGCAACTACAGCTGACTTTGCTACCCATACATTCTTCTCAATCTCATCAAACTTATCCTTCGGAAGTGTCGGGCCAAGTGTTAAGATAAAATCCTTAATCTTCGGAAGGATTTCCCACGGATAGCAGTCATCCTTAAAAAGCTCCTTTGCGATTGTCTCTTCTGTGTTATAAAGTGCAGATACTTTAATTGAATCCATCTTTTTACCATACCTTTCCGTAGTCTGCGATTTTTGCAGGCTGCCTATCATCATTAGTTTACTTTATATTTTGCTTTTGTGCAACCATGTTTTTTTAAGACTTGCGCGAAGTCTCATAAAAAGCCTCAAAGCCTGCAAAGTTTCCGCGGATTGCTCCCGGATTTGTTACCTGCTTAACTCCCTGTGTTCTTCTAGCAACAAAATTTTGCAGCTTATCCATATATTCCTGTGATGTGATCGTACCCTCTGAAACATAAGTCAGTCCCTTTTCCCAGCTAGCTGTCAGCTCAGGATTTAAAAGCTGCCTGATAGACACAGCTACTACTTCATATATGGCTTCTCCAAGCTTTTGCGGCTTTATGATCTGTGTCTTTGCATTTAGAGACAAATATCCATTTGATACAAGTTTTTTTAAAATCTCTGCACGCGTAGCACTTGTTCCAATGCCGCTTCCCTTAATCTGCGCGCGAAGCTCATCATCTTCAATAAGCTGGCCTGCATTTTCCATGGCCAGAATCAGTGAACCTGAGTTATAGCGCTTAGGCGGTGATGTCTCACCCTCCTTTACAGCATATGAGGTTTCTTCAAAGAGCATACCCTTTTTTAAGCCTGACAAAATACGGCTTAAAAATGATGTTTCATCAACAGCAAATTCTTCCTCGCCTTCTTTTTGTGCTATACTTTCCTGTGGCATGCCTGTTACCTTTAAATAGCCCGGATCCTCCAGCATACGATATGATGTGAAAAAGTGCTCCGTCTTTACCTGAAATTCAAGTGCGTATTTTTTATAGACAGCCGGCCCATAAAAAATGCTGAGAAAGCGGCGGCAGATTACCTCATATACGCCCTTTGCCACGCCTGACAAACGCTCATATGCACCAAGACCTTGTCCCGTTGGAATAATGGCATAGTGATCTGTGATCTGCTTATCGTTTGTGTAGCGTGTCTTTGCGATTGTTTTCCATGCATCCTGTGACAAGATTTCCTGTGCAAAACTGCCCACAGGTGCAAAATTACTTAAGCCGCGAATATTTTTTGAAATTTCTTTTGCCACTGCAGTAGAAAGCACACGCGCATCTGTTCTTGGATATGTGACCATCTTCTTCTCATATAATTCCTGAACGATTTTAAGTGTCTCATCAGGACTTATCTTAAATCGTCTTGAACATGTATTTTGAAGCTCGGCAAGATTAAATAAAAGCGGTGGCTGCTTCTGCTCTTTTTTCTTCTCAATTTTAATTAAAGTACAGTCAGGCTTTTTTTCTTCTGGATTAAGAGGTGCCTCCAGATAACTTATAAGCTCCTGTGCCGTCTCTCTCTTTAAAAAACCATTTTCCTTATAAAGCTTTGGCGACTGAAAATACTTTGAGCCTTCCACACTTCGCCACTCAGCCTCTATAGTTCCCTTATTTTCCTCCTGTGCCACAGGAAGCGATATAATCACACGGTAAAATGGTGTCTTTACGAAGCTTCGTATTTCACGTTCTCTTCGTACAACCATGCCTAGTACACATGTCATTACACGTCCTACTGAGATGACAGACCACTTTGTATTCATAAAGGAAGCAACAGCAGGACCAAATTTCAGCGTCAGTGCTCTGGAAAAATTGATGCCCATAAGATAATCTTCCTTAGCTCTTAAATAAGCAGAATCGCTCAGATGATCATAAAAGCTCCAATCCTTTGCCTCACGTATTCCTCTTAAAATTTCTTCTTCTGTCTGAGAATCAATCCACACTCTCAGCCTCTTTTTGTTCTTGACGCCGGCCATCTGGTCTACCAGACGATAAATATATTCACCTTCACGTCCAGAGTCGGTACAAATATAAATAGTATCTACATCTGCACGGTTTAATAATCCCTTTACAATGGCAAATTGTTTTTTGACAGAGCCAATCACCTCATATTTCCATTCCTCTGGGAAAAATGGAATTGTATTAAGGCTCCACTTTTTGAGTGCAGGATCATAGATCTCTGGATAAGACATCGTGATCAAATGACCAACACACCAAGTCACCACATACTGGTCAGACTCTAAATAGCCGTCCCTTCGTCCGCCATTTACCTTAAGCGCCTTTGCAAATTCTGCTGCAACGCTCGGCTTCTCAGCGATAAACAATTGTTTCCCCATGAAAAAACCTTTCTACATTTACTTTTTTCCTTAAAACGCAAACAAGAGGCAGTAGTTTTTGCTGCTGCCTCCTCCTTGCTGTTATACCAAATATTATAATGTTTGATGGAAACGATATTCTGTAACAGTTGTAAACTTTGTATTTGCCTTTAATACACAGCTCTTGAAATTCTCATGATGAATGGAATCCGGGAAAAACTGTGTCTCAAAGCATGCACCGCAGAATGGCTTATATGAGCTTTTATTTTTTCCGCATTCAATTGTTGTTCCATTTGCAGTATATACCTGCATACCTGGCATATCGGTGTAAACATCCATCACGATACCGCTCTTTGCACCTGTCATAGATGCAACCTTTGCAAACTTGCCATCTGTCTTTAAGACATAGTTATGGTCATAGCCGCCGCCATTTTTTATCTGCTCATCATCTGCATGAATATCCTGTCCGATGGTTTTTTCTGTTCTAAAGTCAAATGGTGTTCCTGTAACATCTCTATACTCACCTGTCGGGATCAGAGTTGCATCAGAAGGTGTAAACTGATCAGCATCAATCCATACCTTCTGTGACAAAACATCACCACTGTCATGACCATCCATGTTAAAATAGCTGTGATTTGTCAGATTTGCAAGTGTGTCCTTATCGCTCTCCATATCATATTTAAGAGAAAGACCATTCTCATCACTTAGCGTATAGGTAACTGTAACTGTAAAGTTACCCGGATAATTCTGATCACCATCTGGACTATGAAGTGTAAATGCAACTGAGTTTTCTCCAATCTTTGCATCCCACAGACGCTTATAGTAGCTTCCCGGGTTGCTGTGAAGATTGTTAGGACCATTATTAGCCTCAAGCTTATAAGTAACTCCATTTAAAGTGTACGTTGCATTTGCAATACGGTTTGCATGACGGCCTACGACAGCGCCAAGACTTCCGTTATTCTCCAGATAAAGCTTTGGATCACCAAATCCTAATACAACATCTACCAGATTTCCATTTTTATCTGGTACAAGAAGACTCTCAATAACAGCACCGATATCAAGCAAAACTGCCTTCATTCCGGATTTGTTTGTGAGTGTGTAGGAAGAAATCTCCTTCTGATCGGCTGTATAGCCATAAAACTTTTTTTCAACAGACATTTTTATCCCCTTTCTGTCACTATTTATATTTTACGCTTATGCGTTCTTTGGTGTGATATAGCCCTTTGCAGTTAAAAGCTCTGCACTCAAAACTGCACCGCCTGCTGCACCACGCAGTGTATTGTGGGAAAGACCAACAAACTTATAGTCAAATGCAGTATCTTCTCTCAGACGGCCTAATGAGATGCCCATTCCATGCTCATAATCACGATCTAAGTGTACCTGCGGACGGTTGTCCTCCTCCATGTAGCGGATGAACTGCTTTGGTGCGCTTGGAAGATTTAACTTCTGCGGCTCGCCGCTGAAATTGTTCCAACGATCAATGATCTCTTCCTTTGTTGGCTTCTTCTTAAAGTTTACAAATACTGCTGCTGTATGACCATCCTCAACTGGTACACGGATGCACTGTGTTGTGATCAGCGGTCCCTCTGCCTTCTTGATCACGCCATCCTCAATCTTGCCCCAGATACGAAGCGGCTCCTGCTCACTCTTCTCTTCCTCACCTGCAATGTAAGGAATTACGTTGTCGATCATCTCAGGCCAATCCTTGAAGGTCTTTCCTGCTCCAGAAATTGCCTGATATGTAGTTGCAACAACAAGTGTTGGCTCGAACTCGCGCAGTGCGTGAAGTGCTGGTGTATAACTCTGGATTGAGCAGTTTGGCTTTACTGCGATAAATCCTCTCTTGGTGCCAAGACGCTTTCTCTGATAAGGAATGATTTCTGCATGCTCTGGATTTAACTCCGGAACCATCATCGGAACATCTGGTGTCCAACGATGTGCGCTGTTATTAGATACAACCGGAACCTCTGCCTTTGCATAAGCTTCCTCAATTGCACGGATCTCATCCTTTGACATGTCAACTGCACTAAATACAAAATCTACCTGTGCAGCAACTTCTTCTACCTGATTAACATTTAACACAACAAGCTTCTTTGCTGCCTCAGGCATCGGTGTCTTCATCTTCCAGCGTCCGCCTACTGCCTCCTCATAGGTTTTTCCTGCAGATCTTGGACTTGCTGCTACTGCAACAAGCTCAAACCACGGATGGTTCTCCAAAAGTGTTACAAAACGCTGTCCTACCATTCCTGTCGCACCAAGTACGCCTACCTTTAATTTCTGCTCCATCTGTGCACCTCTCTCTGTTTTTGTTTTTCATAACTCTTTATATGTAAGGGCTATTTGCCTACATATCGTATATTACTGCTGTGTATCTGTCGGCTCAGATTCAGTTTGCTCATCATCTTTTTCTGATGACTCCTCACTGTCAACACGAGCACCGCAATTAGTACAAAATACATCCTCCTCATCAACTGCAGCACCACACTCAGGACAAACTTTCTGTGTCGGCTGAGGTTCTGACTCTGGCTGCGGTCTTTCTATTTTTGTTCCGCAGTTAGGACAAAACAGCACATCCTTTGAAATGGTTGCGCCGCAGCTTGGACAAGTATTCTCATTTTTGATATCCCTAATCTGCTGCTCACACTTAGCAATCTTTTCCATCGCATCAGCAATGATCTGAAACTGATTTGCCATGTCATTCTCCACATCATCCTTGTGAAGCTCATAGTATCTTTCTCCAATTGCCATGTATGTATTTTTCATCTGATTTTTTGCTTCATTTACCTGAGCATTCAAACGAGAAATGGCCTGCTGCTCTTCGAGCTTGCCCTTGATATCTTTCGTCATCTCCTGGGCTTTGTTTCCAAAATCCTTTGTTACCTTTGAAAATTGATCAAAAATAGACATCGTATCCTCCTTCAACACTTTAATTTAGTATCATAAAGTATAGCACTTGCTTTTTCTTTCGTCAATGACTCATTTTTCAAAATGGTATCATATCCTATATTGGGGGTCGTGTTCACGGGTTTTCTTATACAAAATGCACTTTTTCCGTGAAGATATATGCCCTTAAGCTTCATTAAAAGGAGGCAACTATGGAACCGATGCTTGATGTTAGCAATCTTTCCTTTGATTATCTTTCTGCATCATCTTGCTTACCTGTAATCGACAATATCTCGTTTCAGGCTTTTGAAGGCGATTTCATATCGATTGTCGGACCGTCCGGCTGCGGAAAATCAACGCTTCTTGATATTATCGCCGGTCTGATGCCGTCATCTGCCGGACAGGTTTTCTTTTTAGGCGAGCCTGTCATAAAACCGAGAAAGGAAATTGGATATATGCTGCAGAGAGATCAGCTTTTTGAGTGGAGAAGCATTCTTCGCAACACACTTCTTGGTCCTGAAATACAGCATTCCTCCCATAAAGATAAAAGAAAAGCACGAAAAACTGCTTCTGAAATGCTTACTCGCTATGATCTTGGCGGCTTTTTGGGTGCAAAGCCTTCTGAATTATCCGGCGGCATGCGCCAGAGAGCTGCTCTTATTCGCACACTGATCATGGAGCCCACGCTTTTACTTCTGGATGAGCCATTTTCAGCACTTGATTACCAGACAAGGCTCACTGTCTGCAATGACATTTGTGAGATTATCCGCACGAACAAGAAAACTGCCATTTTAGTCACACACGATCTGGCAGAGGCTGTCAGTACAGGAAACAGAGTGCTTGTTTTAGGGAAGCGACCTTCAACAATTAAAATGGAGCTCGTATTTGATCCTGATTTTACTGCACTCTCACCACTCGCCCGCAGGAACCATCCATTATTCAATCCATATTTTCAAAAGCTTTGGGAGGCATTTGCCCATGAAAAATGAAGAATTGATGCGTCTGCTTGCCAGACGACAAAAAAGAAACCGCAAGCTTTTAACTGCCGGACGGTTTCTGATTGGGATTTTGTTTTTTGCCATCTGGGAGCTTTGCGCTCGATTTGGCATTATAAATGATTTTATTTTCAGCAGTCCGTCACGCGTCATACGCACAATACAAAGCTTTGCAGCCAATAATACACTGTGGCTTCATGTTTCTGTTACACTAAAAGAAACAGCACTCAGCTTTTTTATGACTATGGTCATAAGCCTTTTTACCGCTCTTTTATTCTGGCGCTTTCGCTGGATCTACAAGCTGTTTGAGCCATATCTGATTCTGTTAAACAGCCTGCCAAAATCAGCACTTGCACCACTTTTAATTGTGTGGCTTGGCAATAAGCCGCGCACCATCATTGTTGTCGCAGTTTCTCTCGCCGTATTTGGCGCAATATTAACGCTTTACCACGCATTTGAATCTGTTGACCCAGAAAAGATAAAGCTAATACAAACGCTAAACGGCACAAAAATGCACATCATCACAAAGGTCTTGCTTCCCAGCACCGTGCTAGTCTTTATCAACAACATGAAGGTCAACATTGGCCTTTGTCTTGTCGGTGTGATAATAGGTGAATTTTTAGCAGCCCGCGCAGGTCTTGGCTACCTTATCATTTATGGCAGCCAGACCTTTAAAATGGACTATGTAGTTACATCTATAGTAATTTTATGTACGGCAGCTATTGTGCTGTATGCACTTCTTACATGGGCTGAATCTGCTTACAATCGCTATTATTTAAAGAATGCCTCAGCAAACTGATCCATTGCAAGCTGACTAGAACGAGCCATAAGCTCACGGCTGGAATGCATTGCCAGAATCGGTACGCCAAGATCTACTGTCATTGCCGGAATTGAAGTACTTAAGATACTTCCAAGTGTTCCGCCGCCAACAGCATCTCCATGATTAACAAACTTTGTATGAGCGATCTTCTCTGCACGGCAGATTCCCTCTACAATTGATACTGCATTAGTATCTGTTGCATATCTCTGGTTGTAGTTCATCTTGATAACAACACCACCCTCCATTGGAATCGGATTGGTCGGATCGTTCTTCTCTGGATGATTCGGATGCATAGCATGAGCTACATCCAGTGATGCTGTCAGGCTGTGAAGCATTACATCGATGAATGCTGTGCGGCTCTTGTCTGTATCTGGTGTATTCAGATAAATCTTCTCTAAAATGGAAGACAAGATTACTGAGCCTGCACCCTGCTTTGAGCTTGAACCACACTCTTCGTTATCAAACAATACAACAAGATTACAGATATCAGAAAGTGCCTCTGTATCCATGATTGCATTTAAGCATGACTGGCAGGAGGTCAAATTATCAAGTCTTGGCGCTGATAAAAACTCATCATCAAAGCCTGTAATTGATGGCTCCTCACCGTTACATAAAAACAGCTCATAATCAAGAATGCTGTCTGCCTCAATGCCAAGCTCTGCAGCGATCTTTCCAAGAAGCCATCCCTGTGTATTTTCCTTTGCTCCGATTAAAGAGACAATCGGCTCAAGATCAGTCTGAACCTTTAACTCAACACCCTTATTTACTTCTCTGTTCATATGAATTGCCAGATTCGGGATTACGGCAACTGGCTTTTTAGAATTGTACAGCATGGTCTTAGGATTAAATGGATCATCTGTTGCCACACATACACGTCCTGCAATTGTCAGCGGACGATCCAGCCATGTATTTAAGATAGGACCACCATAGCGCTCTACATTTAAAGTGATGCAGTCAGATTTCTTTCTTTCCGGATTTGGCTTAATCATAAAGCACGGATTGTCGATGTGGGATGTGATAATACGAAATCCCTTAAAGCCAGACTGCGGCACACGAAATGCAGCAAGTGAACGATCATAAATTGATACATAATATGCCTTTCCAGGCTCAAGCGCTGCAGACTCTGCAAGGGAAATGCGCTCAAAACCTGCCTTTTCAAGCTGACTGATGGCCTCCTTCATTGTATGATACGGTGACTGGGAGTGGCGGATCAGCTCAACCAGACGATTTGTGGATTCCTGTAATTCCATAACTTTTCCTTTCTGACAGGGCTTATAAATAGCCCTGTTCTGCAACTGCAATTAATGTCGCGATGCTTCTCGTATCATACCATAAAAAAGGGAGGTTGTCACCCTCCCTTTTTCTTTGCGGTTACTTATTCAGTTCACGGAGCGAGGTTACGAAAGCCCTTAGGTGCAATGGTTTCTGTTTTATTTATATCATTTTGACTTCTATATCCATCTTAATTGAACATATATAGCTCAGCAAAGATTCTACTCCAATCAAAATGATATACATTACAAACATATATTCTCCCGACAAATGCGGATAACCTGAAACGGTATTTATGTTTTCAAGACTGCTCCAATTTATCGGAGAAACATAAAGCAAACCATATTGTTTAAAATTTGTAAAATATACAGCTACTGGATCCAACATAATAAAGAAGACTGCTGCTGAAATTCCTATTGTTTTTTTGCCAATTTTTAAATTTAACAGATACATCAGCTTACCAATGAAAACTATACTTAACCATCCAGCAATAAAAGTGTATATAAATGCAGCTAAAGGATAATAATTTTGTATTACTCGTACTGGCATTACTAGTCCCCACGTATAAACTGGAATTAAGCTTCTTTGATTTACAACAAAATCTCCTGCAATTTCTCCCCAAAGTCGATTTGTTGAAACTGTTGGAAGAACTGCTATCAGCGAAATAAGCGAAATAAACAACATATAGAGAAATGCTGCCAGCCACACGTACATGTTTTCACCCAAATACCAGCCTTTCCGCTTGCATCGTAAAATCATATATGGTTTTTGATTATTCAAAAAAGGAGCATTACAAAATAGCATAACACATCCTAAGTAGATTAATACTTTTAATAATCCATTACTATTTTCTGCCTCCGCAAAAACAATTGGAAGAACAAACGGCGTAATTGTTTTTCCTGTTGCCTGCCCATACTCAGATAATCCATGAAGATATCGAAAAATCAATATTGTTTCTATTGCCGCAATCATCCATATTCTATAATTTTTACGCCACTGTATAAAATTGCTTTCGCAAACATACCAACCTTTCTTCAAATTACCCATTTTCATACCTTCCTTTTAGTTTTTTCCATAATACAACTCCCGAAATCGCATTTAACACAAGTAATAAGCTAACAGAATATAAATAATTCCAAAATGAACTATCCGTCATTCTGAGCATTTTTGCTGCACTCGTAAGATTCCAAACATCCAACTCTCTCGGCAAAAAATCAGTAATTGATAATAATCCATAATAAACCAAAAAGGAAATTGCATGTGCTGCAAAGCGATCTGGCATATAAAATACAATCCATAACCCAAAAGAAGTAAAAAATGATGCAGATAATCCAAAAATTAATCCCATCGCTGCCAAATAAAGAATAGGACCTAGTGTTTGATAAATATCGTAGTATTCAACTATATCTTGCTGTGGATTATTACCTACTAACGGCATTAGTGGTCTTACGAAAGCCACAAAAAGCCAAATTCCACCAATCGTTGCTGTTGTTACAAGAAACATATTCGCAGCAATCTTTGAGATCACATATCGCTCTATCCTTCCTACTCGAAGTTTTTGAAACAGGAAAAAACCACTGGAGATATCTTCATAAACACTTCCCGCACACAGTAATGATAATACTGCAATCATGACTGCTTTAAAACGATCAAAATACAGCACATATAAAACATGCTGAATACTACTAAATACGATGTTAGCATTTTCTCTAAATTCTATCGCCTGCGACAGATTTTCTGTCCACCCAAGTGCAAATAGTATTGCTACCATCATCATCACATATATTATTTTTCCATGCAATATACCACGTTTTAGTTCCGCTTTTAATTCCTTCATATGTGTCTCCTATTAATACATGATTGATCCATCAACTGCATTAATCAAAAAATATCCATTTTCCTGATGTTTCCCATCTTCTGTATCACTATATGTGTCATACTCATTCAAATCTTTGTATAGCCATACGGATTCAGAATTTTTTCTTTTTTGAAAACCAAAACGCCAATATGGTGAACATTGAATTCCTTCAGATGACAGTTCATCTACTGCATACACCAATGAAATATCAGTAATCTGTATACTCTTTCCATCAATATTTGTCGCATTTATTTCCTTATCCAAATAATCTGCTGCCTGTGTCCTGTCAATCAAATTTTTCTTTTGTTCGCTGCAAATACGATAACGTGGAGGAATTTTCATATATAATAATCCTTTCACTGGATGATAAACCATCCACGCAATATCTGAATTTCCATTGTTTTCTAATATTCTTCCATTTATTAGGGGATTTTTCATTATAACTAAATATGCCTCGTCCTCTTGTGTCCACGGCTTCCCACCTGTAAATACACCTGACCAAGTACCATCATATTCATCTTCTTTATTTTCATAACCAGGACCAGATACACTATCTTCTGCATTTTTATTAATTTTCTTAATACTCTGCAAATCCATTGCATATGTTCTAACGTATGTATAGGAATATCCTATTTTTTCTGCAATCTCTCTGCAATTTTTTTCTGCATCTTCAGGCTTCATTTCACTATCAATTTTATCCTGTGGAAATGATTCCCTCAACAAAATTTCCTGCCACCGAAGTGTATTGGTTGCCATCTCTGCGATTGCAGAATAGCTTCCTGACACGCCTTTTACTTCATATTCTAAGCCAAGCATATCATACTGGCGTACTCTTCTGTCCCCATCCGTCAAATAATACATGCCATATTGATTTTGACTTTGCTCAACTTCATCTAACGATTTTTCAAATATAGCATTACAAACATCAGACAATTCATATGGTTCTATTTCTAGTGCTAATATATTCACGTTGTTTTCCTGCTTATCCTGAGATTGTTTGCTTTCTTTCATACTACTTTCTTCAACACTGCTTTCGCTTGTTGTGTTGTTCGCAGATGGCGTTGTTTTTATCGCTTCGGAAGATTTGGCTTGCGTTGCTTCTCCTGTTTCTTCTAATAGCTGTTGTGCTATTGATATTCCATTTGGCATGAACTGCTGACGATCCTGACTTGTCATACGAACTGATTTGCAACCAGTCAAAATTATTCCTGTTAATATTACTGAATATATTTTATATTTGTTTCTCATACTCAAGTTCCTTTCTGCCGTGCTGAGATAAAAAACATATTTTATTCAGCACGACAAATGTCACTTACCACTTCACATACTCATCTATTCCCGCTTTATCTCATGTCCGACCATTTTTCCCTTATCAAAGCGAAAGATTTCATCGCAAAGCGTTCCGATATCTTCTTTACTGTGGCTTGCCAGAACAATTAGCTTTCCATCTTCTTTTTGTTTCAAGAAAAGCTTCCACATTTCCTGTACGCCGTCATTATCCAGACCGCTTAAAGGTTCATCTAACAGCAAAATATCTGGATTTTCCATCAATGCCTGCGCCAGTCCCAGGCGTTGGCGCATACCTAGTGAATACTTTCCTACCGCCTTTTTGCTTTCTGGATCTAGCCCCACAAGACGTATCGCGTCTTTTATCTGCTCATCTTTGATTTTTCCCTGAATCATAGCAAGAAGCTTCAGATTTGTGAAGCCAGAATATTCTGGCAGAAAACCCGGATTTTCGATGATAGCACCAATATTTTCCTGCATGTCATCATTTTCTCCGACTACTTTTCCATTTATCAAAATTGTTCCCTGCGTTGCCCTTACAAACCCAAGGATATGCTTCATAAGCATAGTCTTTCCGGAACCATTTCTGCCCACAAGTCCGTAGATTTTTCCAGACTCTAGTTTCATATTAATATTACTTAATACTTCTGCCTCTCCATAACGTTTTGTCAGATTTTTTATTTCAATTGTACTCATATGCTTATCTCACTCTAATGAAATTCGTGTGTAATTCTCACACGTTTTTTCTTCGCCTGCTTTGTTAGTATATGATACCTTCAGAACATATCCCTCTTTCTCATTATTATGATTCTGAATATATACTGGATATGCTTTCGTCTCATTTCCAAGACTCTCTGCATCGATATATTCGATATCATCCTCACCATTCGCTTCGGTCCACACTGCAATTCTTACATTGCTAATTCCTTCTTCGTTTGCAGAACCATGGAATTTCACCCAAAAATTATCTTCTGCGATTGATTCCACTGTAAACCAGGCAACATCACCATCACCTTCCGGCACATCACCCGTGATCCACTCAAATGAAAAGCTGACTTCCTGCTCCTCGCTTGATGGCGTCACGTTGCCGGCTTCCGAACTGCTGGCTGGCGCTTGGCTCTCTGCTGTTGACTCTGGTGCTGTTGACTCTGGTGCCGCCGACTCAGTTACTGCCTGCTTTTGTGATTCTGGCGTTGATGCCTGCACAGTTGTATTAGGTGTCACACTTGACGGCTGTGTATTTGCAGATGACTCCGCTGTTTTGCTCGTCTGTACTGTTGCTGCTGTGGATGTCGTTTGATTCTTATTTACAGCTCCCTGTAATTCACATCCCGTCATCATCATCATTGTTCCTGCCATTGCGGTAATCGCCGCTTTCTTCCATAATAATTTTCTCATTTATTTTGCTCCTTCCTAATTTATCCTGATTTTAAATGAAGATGATGCTCACGGCTACCGTATTGTTCAGGAAATTAAGGACAGAAGCGATGGCCGCCTGATCATCAAGGAAGGCTCTCTTTACCCAATTTTGTATAAGTTGTCTGACGAGGGCTATATTATTTCTCAGGAAGATATTTCTGAGACTAAGCTTGGGCGTAAGCGTATTCGCGTTATCTATTCCATTACACCTAAAGGACGAGAACATCTGATTCAGCTTAAGGAAGAATACGATATCGTACATTACAGCATTCGCTGCATTTTTGAAAGGAGCAAAAGTCTTTAATTATGAATACCGCTATCGAACAATATATTCGTGAGCTGTCTGATTTACTTTGCTGCGATAAAACAACAAAACAACAATTTCTTTCTAAATTTCAGCAGACATTAGAGGATTTTGAGGCTGAGCAGGAAAATTCACCGATTTCTTACTCGGATTTAGTTTCCGAATTTGATACTCCAAGGGCAACAGCTGATGCATTTCTTTCTCAGCTTGATATTTCTCATGTGCAGCCTGCAATGCGAACAACCAATAAAAAGAAAATATTTTGGGCTTCACTATGTATCATAGCCATATTATTCTTAGTCGGTTTGTCCCTTTATCGTGTATACTTAAATAAGCTGGCTGACGAGGGCTATTTTGAACCGCCCGTGTACCATCTCACTCCAGCTGAAGCTCGAACTTTTGATCCTGACGAATATTTTAATGATAAATAAAACTTTTACGAAACCATTACACCTAAGGGCTTTCGTAACATAACACGTGAACTTTCATTTTTCCCTTGACAAAACCCTCCACCTCTGGTATCATAATATAGTACGGTTCAAAGCGCTTCCGTGGCTCAGTTGGTAGAGCGATTGATTCGTAATCAATAGATCACGGGTTCGAGTCCCGTCGGGAGCTTTCCAGTACAAAAGAGTGTCCGTCACCGGATGCTCTTTTTTTATTTATTTGTAACTATTCAGAGCCATGCAAAATTGCTTTCTATGAATGCTTGCATTCAGACAGAATAGCAATTTTATATTGCGAATGGGGTTCTGAATAGTTACGTTTATTTTTAAAATGCAAATGAGTTAAATTCTTGGAGGTACATGATGCTTGCTTTTACACTCTCTTCTTTAAAGGATGCCACATCCCATTTGTTTACACAACCGTCTTTTGATGACTTTGATGTGCTGTCTGTTACTATTGTCAGCTATATCACTTTTTCTATGGACGGTCATTTAAATGCCGCTTTTTTTGAGGAGGCTGATACGCAGCCTGACAAGCTTTGTTCCTGGCAGCGTCTTCGCCCTGTCTGTTTTTCGATAATTAAGGGTAAGCAGCCTCCTGTTTCCTTTCAGATCACATTCTTTCTTGAAAAAGACAAGGCTTCTAACTTATTTAATGATTCGATGCTTGCCAATAATCAGGACATTGATGGCTTTACACTTCATCTTTCCTATAGAAATCACACTCTTTCATTATCGACTGGCACTGTATTTTCTCGTTTTTCCCTTGACCGTGACAGTGAACGACTTTGGGATCACTACATTGCAGCTTGGATCAAGCAAAAGCAGCTTGATTTTGAGGAAGCTTAATTGCACAGTCAGCACTCAGTTCTAGTGAGTGCTAAAATTTTTATAAAATTGTGCCTTTTCTAGCAGAATTGTCATCTTTTCGTGTTGACAAATCATGTTCATAGCTGTAAAATACGAATTGCAGCAAGAAAATAGCAATCAGGCAGCGACAGTGCTAATAATGTTCGATGTCATGATTCTAAATTGGCTATGAAAGTCGCGTCGTCAAATTTTTACGCTTGCTGTGAAAACGACAGACGCAGAAACGAGGATGTTATGAATAAAGAAGGCAGTTTATCAATTAACAGTGAAAACATATTTCCTATCATTAAGAAGTGGCTGTATTCTGACCACGATATATTCTTCCGTGAGCTTGTCAGCAATGGCTGCGATGCGGTTACAAAGTTAAAGAAGCTTGACATGATCGGTGAGTACACCATTCCGGAAGGCAAGGAGCTTTGCGTAAAGGTTACTGCTGATGCAGAGACTAAGACCATCACCTTTACTGATAATGGTATCGGTATGGATGCAAATGAGATTGATCAGTATATCAATCAGATCGCTTTCTCTGGTGCACGTGATTTCCTTGACAAGTATAAGGATAAGACAAATGATGATCAGATTATTGGTCACTTTGGTCTTGGCTTTTACTCAGCATTTATGGTTGCTGACCGTGTAACGATTGATTCTCTTTCTTATAAGGAAGGAGCTAAGGCTGTTCATTGGGAGTCTGATGAGGGTACTTCTTTCGAGATGACTGACAGCGCTAAAACTGAGATCGGTACTACTATCACTCTTTACTTAAATGAGGACAGCTACGAGTTCTGCAATGAATATCGTGCAAAGGAAATCCTTGACAAGTACTGTTCTTTCATGCCTATCCCGATTTATTTTGAGGCAATCAAGACTGCTGAGGAGCAGGCAAGAATAGATGAGGCCGAAAAGAAGGCTAAGGAAGAAGAAGAAAAGAGAAAGGCTGAGGAAGCTGCAAAGAAGGCTGCTGACGGTGAAGCTGTTGAGGCTGAAACTGAAGCTGAGCCGGCCGAAAAAGCACCTGAGGCTCCTAAGCCAATCAATGAGACTACTCCGCTTTGGGCAAAGCATCCAAATGAGTGTACCGATGAGGAGTATAAGGAGTTTTATCACAGAGTATTCCATGATTACAAGGAGCCGCTGTTCTGGATCCATCTGAACATGGATTATCCGTTTAACTTAAAGGGTATTTTGTACTTCCCGAAGATCAACACTGAGTATGATTCCATCGAGGGTACAATTAAGCTGTACAACAATCAGGTATTTGTTGCCGATAATATTAAGGAAGTAATCCCTGAGTTCTTGATGCTGTTAAAGGGTGTTATTGACTGTCCTGATCTTCCGCTTAATGTTTCACGTTCCGCTCTGCAGAATGATGGCTTTGTTAAGAAGATTTCCGATTATATCACAAAGAAGGTTGCTGACCGTCTGACTGGTATGTGCAAGACAAAGCGTGAGGATTATGAGAAGTTCTGGGATGACATCAATCCATTTATCAAGTTTGGTGTTTTAAAGGATGAGAAATTCGCTGAGAAGATGAATGATTATATCATCTTTAAGGATTTGAATGGCAAGTATCTGACTCTTCCGGATATCTTAAAGGAGAATGAGGAGAAGCATAAGAATCAGGTCTTCTATGTAACTGATGAAAAGGAGCAAAGCCAGTATATTGATATGTTTAAAAAGGAAGGCATCAATGCCGTTCTCTTAAAGCATAACATTGACGCTCCATTTATCACGAGATTAGAGCAGAAGAATCCTGATGTTAAGTTTGTACGCATTGACTCTGATCTGACTGATTCCTTTAAGGAGGAAACATCTGATGAGGAGAAGGAAACCTTGAAGAAGGACAGCGAGTCTTTGACTGCACTCTTCCACAAGGCATTAAATAATGATAAGCTGACTGTTAAGGCTGAAAAGTTAAAGGATGCTTCTATGGCTTGTGTTATGACTCTTTCTGAGGAAGGAAGAAGAATGCAGGAGATGATGAAGATGTATGGCATGTCTGGTATGGACTTTGGTACACCAGATGAAACACTTGTCTTAAATCTTACACATCCGCTTGTTCAGTATGTTCTGGCTCACGCTGAGGATGAGTCTGTTACAAAGTACTGCGAGCAGCTGTATGATCTTGCCGCTCTTGCTCATGGCACACTCTCTCCGGATCGTATGTCTAAGTTTATCACACGTTCCAATGAGATTATGATGGAAATTGCAAAATAAGATAAAAAAATAAGACAGCCCAAAAGGCTGTCTTATTTTTGATTACGCAAGGAAATCACGGATTCTCTTGCTTCTTACTGGGTTACGAAGCTTTCTTAAAGCCTTTGCCTCGATCTGACGGATACGCTCTCTTGTTACGTTGAACTCCTTGCCGACTTCCTCAAGTGTTCTCGGATGGCCGTCCCGTAAGCCAAAACGAAGCTCGATTACCTGACGCTCTCTCTCCTTAAGATCTCCGAGCAAGGCATCGATATGATCGCGCAGCATAACGGATTCTACATTTCCTTCCGGTGTGACTGTATTGACATCGGCAACGAAATCACCAAGGTTGGAATCATCTTCCTCACCGATTGGTGTTTCAAGGGATGCTGGCTCTCTTGCAATCTGCATGATCTCCATAACCTTATCCTCTGACATATCAAGTGCCTTAGCCAGCTCAGCAACGCTTGGCTCATAGCCTAACTCCAGCGTCAGCTTACGCTGCATCTTTGACATCTTGTTAATTGTCTCAACCATATGAACAGGAACACGGATGGTTCTTGCCTGATCAGCAAGTGCTCTTGTGACAGACTGGCGAATCCACCATGTCGCATAGGTACTAAGCTTATATCCCTTGGTATAGTCAAACTTCTCTACACCCTTGATAAGTCCTAGATTTCCTTCCTGAACAAGATCCAGAAAGCTCATGCCACGTCCGGTGTAACGCTTTGCAATGCTGACTACAAGACGAAGGTTTGCCTCGATCAGACGCTCTTTTGCGGACTCATCGCCCTGAGCTTTTTTCTTTGCAAGCTCCATCTCCTCATCCGCTGTAAGAAGTGGTACTGTACCGATCTCCTTTAAATACATACGGACAGGATCCTCTGTTCCTACACCCTCAAGCAGATCAATTGCGTCAAGATCAACATCTTCCTCATCATCGGAAAAATCTATATCTTTATCAAAATCATCTGCTGCCATATCTTCTGTTGCAGCACGCAGAACATCTATCTTCTTGCGCTCCAGATATGTGTATACAAATTCCAGTTCTTCTGGTGTCAGGGTTTCACCGGCAAAAAAATCATTTACATCATTGAAATCCAGCGTCTTATTCTTGCTAAGGCCAATTTCAACTAACTTTGTCAAACGTTCCTTTAATACTTCTTTTTCCATGTGCATTGTCCTTTCTGTAAACAATTCTCACACTGTTTCTATGTATGCCCAGGTACGCCTTTCTTTTATTCACGCCATTGGCTTCCTGTTGAAGCATCAAACAGCCACTTGCGCAATACCTTAGCAACTTTATATTATACAGGAAGTCCCCTCATTTGTAAAGAGTTTTTTGAATTTTATTTACTTTTCTTGTGGAATCGTTTCGGCTGGCACTGCAATATTCATTGCCTTCGGCATTGCCTGAATATGAACCTTCTTATGGCTTCCGCCATATTCTCCGTCAAGCACCCAATCAATATCACTGTCGCTTTCAACTGTCAGATCTGAAATCTCATAATTTGCTATAAACTTTGAGTTTGGATTCTTTGTTACTAGATCTGCCAGCATAACAGAAAAATCTACTGCATTATCTGGCCTGTAAACGATCATAAGATTTAGCTTGCCATCGTCAAGCTCTACATTTTGTCCGCTTATGTTCTTCATGCCGCCTACGCTGAAGGAATTGTAGACCATTGCATAAATGCACTCTCCTGCAATTTCCTCGTCGCCAAATGAAAAGCGCACCTGATATGGTTTTAGATTTCCGACCTGACGTATTCCTTCTAATATATAAGCGTTATGGCCTAACGCATTTTTTGTTTTCTGCGGTGTGTTCCAGGAAACCTCTGTAAATGCACCAAATGCCGCTACATAGACGAAGTAGCTGTTTTCCTGAAATTTACCTACATCGACAGCACGGAACTTTTCCTCTGCAATCACATTTGCACAGCGCTTCATCTGTGACGGAAGGCCGAGGCTGTACGCATAGTCGTTAGTGGAGCCTGCCGGAATGTAGCCAATCTTTGGACGTCTTTTTTCGTCAATAGTCATCACACCATCAAGCACCTCGCTTAATGTGCCGTCTCCGCCGCTGCAGACTACAAGATCATAGGAAGCACCCAATTCCTTTGCAAGTCTTGTCGCATCTGCCCGCTCTTGTGTCGAGTATACAACAGTCTCGTATCCAGCCTTATTGAATGTATCAATAATATCTGCCAGATGATTTCGAATCAGTCCTTTTCCAGAATGTAAGTTGTAAATAAATAGTAGTCTTTTCATAGAATACCTGCCTTTCCTGCATCATCTGGAGTACAAAAATGCCAGTTCTTTTTTGGCATCTTTGTCTGCCGGATACTGCTCTAAATAACTCATCAGTTTTTCAATTGCCGTATCGTAGTTACCCATTTTTTCATAGCAGATGCTTTCATTCCATAAAAAATCTGCCATCTGGCTCTCATCTGCCAGCTGCATCCCTTTTTGAATCATAATCAGCGCATCCTGATATTCTCCCTGACGAACAAGGCACGATGAAAGCTGATTGTAAAGCCCGGCATCCTGTGGATCGTGCTTGATCTGTTCCTGATAAAGATTTATGGCCTCCTCACTTTTTCCCTGAAGTTCATAGCAATAGCCAAGATAATACCCTGCCTGTGCATATCCTTTGTTGTAGGATTCCTCAAATGCAGAAAATGCCTCATCTGTCTGCTCTAGCTCTAAATAAATACGCCCGCGGTAGCACCAGTCCTTTGCCTCGTAGGGAATGACCTCTAATGCTGCATTAAGCACGACCTTGCGTGCCTCTTCTGCTTCTGCTTTTTTTAGTGCATCTGCCATCGTCAGATACCCTTCGTAGTTGCGATTATCTATATCAAGGCACTCCTGATAACAGTGAAGTGCCTGATCTACATCATCCATTAAAAGATATACATTTCCTGTCAGCTGATATATGTCACGCAAACGATAGCCTGCCTCAATGAGCTCATTGTAATCCTCAAGTGATCCCTCATAGTCGCCAAGCTTCATTTTAGCTTCTGCGCGATATCCAACCACATCAAGGCGACAGGAGCTGTCGAGTGACCCGGCAGCTTCTATCGCCTGCTGAAAGCTTTCTATTGCTTTTTCATATTCTTCTAATCCATTGTAGGCAAGCCCCATTCCTCTATAGCTATAGAAAGAACTGCCGCCTAGCTGAAGAGCTTGTGTGAAGCTTTCGATTGCTTCCTCATAATACCCTTGAGCGCAGTAAGCCTGACCCAAATTACAATAGTAGGCATCCTCTGACGGCTCCTGCGTTATTGCCTGCTTAAATAAATACACGGCATTTTGATAGTCCCCGTTTTGATATGCCTCTAGTCCCTTTTTGTTGCTGTTTGAACCTGCGGGGGCACAGGCGCTGATAGCAGCTGCCATCAGTGTCAATGCCCCCGCAAGTATTATATTTTTTTTTCGCATAAATTATATTCTTTCAGTTTTATCGTTGTAAAAATAAAATTTTGGTTCTATTTTCATACACTATTTTATCCCTTTATTGGATTGATTTCAACCCTATATTGAAAAAATATGATATTTGCAGTTCACGCGTTATGTTATGAATGCCCTTAGGTGAAATGGTTTCGTCGCCGGACCAAACTCAGCAGGTTCCTTTTACATTCTTTCTTATTGAACATTACTTTGAAAGACCTGCTTCAAGTGTCCGGCTCGTGAAATCCATTCACCTT
>OGPR01000335.1_pt1 | contig 53987 bp, 53 predicted proteins | sample 1552981 | NCBI WGS metagenome assembly OGPR01 (sample SAMEA2580260, study PRJEB22360) | human gut metagenome | biome: human gut; feature: human-associated habitat; material: faeces | place: Denmark | collected 2008/2010 | reverse complement strand
TTTAACATAAAAACTTTTGCCAAAAGGCAAAAGGCGGCGTACCGCCGTGTCGGTTGACACCGACAATTTTTATGTTATAATTAGATTGTATATACCAATCTCTGAAAGGAAAAATTTTCATATGCAAGAATATGTAATGGGAAACGGTGCGATAGCACTGGGTGCGCTTGCGGCAGGTGTAAATCTTGTTGCAGGTTATCCGGGTACACCGTCCTCCGAAATACTTGAAACCATTTCGAAATACCGGCACGACGGCGTATATATCGAATGGTCTGTAAACGAAAAAGCCGCTATGGAAGTAGCGGCGGCTGCGGCATACAGCGGCGCAAGAGCAATGGTGACTATGAAACAGGTGGGACTCAATGTTGCCGCCGATCCGCTTATGTCACTCGCCTATGTAGGTGTAAAGGGCGGTATGGTGATAGTGTCGGCTGACGACCCCGGTCCTATATCTTCACAAACGGAGCAGGATACCAGAAGATTTGCTGATTTCTGCCGTATACCCGTGTTTGATCCGTCATCTCCCGAAGAAGCGTATAAGATGATAGGAGAAGCGTTTGAGTATTCGGAAAAATACAACACTCCGGTTTTATTCAGACCTACGACCCGTGTCTGTCACGCCTACGCTTCGATTGATAACTGCGATAGCCCTTCACCTAAAAAATACGAGGGCTTTGTAAAGGATTCAAAGAAGTGGGTAATTTTCCCCCGCCTTTCTTTTGCAAATCACATTATGATAGAAAAGCGTAACGTTGAGATCGGTAAGGATTTTTCAACCTACAGCGCAAACAAAGCCGAAGGCGGAAACTCGGAAAAAGCGGTTGTCACATCGGGCATCAGCTACGCATACACAAAAGAATGTCTTAAGGATTATCCTGATGTAAAGCTGATAAAGATTGCTACGGCATATCCTTTCCCTGAAGATTTTGTGCTTTCATCTCTTGATGGTGTGAAAGAAGTTCTCTGCATAGAGGAGCTTAGCCCGTTTATCGAGGAGCAGATTCTGAAGCTGGCAGGAAAGCACGGATTACAGCTCAAAGTGTCCGGAAAACTCGACGGAAAGGTTCAGGCAGGCGGTGAAAACAGCACTGATAAGATTGCCGCTATACTCGGTGAATTTTTAGGAAAAGATTTCACGGCGGAGGGGTACGACCTGTCGGACGCTCCTGCGCTTCCCGTTCGTCCTCCTGTGCTTTGTGCAGGTTGTCCCCACCGTGCGTCATTCTATGCGGTAAAGCAGGCTATGAAAGGCAGAAAGGCATATTTCTGCGGCGATATAGGCTGTTATACTCTCGGAAACGCAATGCCTCTTGATATGGTTGATACCTGTCTTTGTATGGGTGCGGGCATCACTATGGCACAGGGCTTTAACCATACGGACAGCGATGGTGTATGCTTCGGCTTTGTCGGTGATTCCACGTTCTTTGCGTCTGGCATCACGGGTGTTGTAAATGCGGTACATAATAACGCAGATATGATTCTCTGCGTGCTTGATAATTCCACAACGGCAATGACAGGTCATCAGTCGCACCCCGGTCTTGACAACAACCTTATGGGACAGATAGTTGACAAGATAAATATCGCAAAGGTGCTTGAGGGTATCGGTGTTAAAAAGATAATCACAGTAGACCCGCTTGACCTTGACGCATCTGTAAAGGCTGTCTGTGAATGTGCGGATATGCCCGGTGTGAAGGCTGTGATATTCAAATCACCTTGTATAGCAATATCTAAGCCTACGGCAAAATGCAGAATTTCCGACAAGTGCATACAGTGTAAGAAATGTATCCGTGAGATTGGCTGTCCTGCTCTTATTGTCGCAGACGGTAAGGTGACAATCGACAACAATCTCTGCACAGGATGCGGACTTTGCGCTCAGATTTGCCCTGTAAACGCTATAGGAGGTGGAGCCGATGAATAAAAACATACTTATCTGCGGTGTCGGCGGACAGGGAACCGTGCTTGCGTCAAAAATTATAGCGGCATCAGCTATGATTGAAGGCAGTGCAGTGCATTCTGCCGAAACCATAGGAATGGCACAGCGTGGCGGTTCGGTAACGAGCCATGTAAGAATAGGCGAGGCATATTCTCCTCTGATTCCTTACGGCACAGCCGATATGATACTTGCCTTTGAGCCTGCTGAGGCTGTTCGTAATCTGATATATCTCAAAAAGGGCGGTATCGTTATTGTAAACAGCGTTCCGGTAAAGCCCGTTACAGAATCGCTTGCCGATACAGGCTATGACGGAACCGCGATGCTCGAATATCTTAAAAGCAAATGCGGCTGTGTTGTAATTGACGCAAAGAAGATATGCGAACCGTTCGGCTCGTCACGATATTTCAATATTGCGATACTCGGAGTAGCTGTCGGCACAGGCAGGCTCGGCATATCAAAGGAAACCATACTGAAAGAAATAGAAAAACGTGTACCTTCAAAATTTGTCGAAACGAATAAAGCGGCATTTTTTGCAGGATACGGTGAGGGTGAAAAATATGAAACTGAATGAGAAACAGCTGGCGATGGTTGACGCTCAGATAAAAAGACTTATCAAAACGGACAGCTATTACGGAAAGATATACAGAGATGCCGGAATTGACGGTGTTTCAAGTCAGGAGGACTTTGAAAAGCTCCCCTTTTCGAGCAAGGCAGATCTGAGATATGCTTATCCGCTCGGAATACAGGCTGTACCCGATGAAGAAGTGGTGCGTATCCATTCTTCCTCAGGCACAACGGGTAAGCCTGTAATTATCCCTTATACAGCCAAGGACGTTGATGACTGGTCACTGATGATAGCACGTTGCTATGAAATGGCAGGGATTACCGACAAGGACCGCATACAGATTACGGCAGGATACGGCCTTTGGACAGCAGGAATCGGTTTTCAGGCAGGCTGTGAAAAGCTGGGCGCTATGGCTATCCCGATGGGACCGGGTAACACAGATAAACAGCTTCAGATGATGGTAGACCTTAAATCGACGGTTCTTACGGCAACATCTTCTTATGCCTTACTTCTTTCTGAGGAGATAAACAAACGCAATATGCGTGATAAGATTTATCTTAAGAAGGGCATTTTCGGCTCTGAGCGTTGGAGCGATAAGATGCGTAACTACATAAAAACTGAGCTTGGCGTTGAAATATACGATATTTACGGTCTTACCGAAATATACGGACCCGGTATAGGCATAAGCTGTGCAGAAGATGACGGTATGCACTACTGGGACGATTATGTTTATATTGAAATAATCGACCCGAAAACAGAAAAGCCCGTTCCCGACGGGGTAGAGGGCGAGGTAGTAATTACTACTCTTGTAAAGGAAGGCGCACCGCTCCTGCGTTTCAGAACGCACGATATATCACGCATTATCCCCGAGCCTTGCAAGTGCGGAAGTCATTATCCCAGACTCGACACGGTAAAGGGACGCAGTGACGATATGTTCAAGGTACACGGCGTAAATATGTTCCCGAGCCAGGTCGAAGAAATACTCGGAATGGTTGACGGCGTTTCAAGCGAGTACAATATCAATATCGCACACGATGAAAGCGTAAACCGTGACGTTATCCTCGTAACTGTCGAGGCAGAGGGCAGAGTCAGCTTCGACAAGACAGGCGATACTATCAGAGAGCTGTTCAAGTCAAAGCTCAGCGTTACACCGAAGATAACCGTTGTTCCTGTCGGAACGCTTCCGAGAACAGAGAAGAAGGCAAAGAGAGTTATCGACCACAGAGAATAATAGGATATATACAGCAAAACCTCCCGCTTTTCGACGGGAGGTTTCAGTTTGTAGAAAAGCCTTTCATTTGGATATACTTCTGTTATATCATTCAGCTTTGACTACGATGATATTCTACCAACAGTGCTATTTGCGGGATACCACTTCTCGGGTTCGCTATTCAAATCAATGCACCTGTCAATATTGACGAGGGAAAGAACCAAAGAGACTAGGGCAAGGGACTTGACAGCCCCTCTCCCTATCTCTTAGGTTCTCTCCCTCGTGGCTCCCTCTTTCCTTACTCACACCCCCACCCCGTCGGGGTGTTGGCTAAACTCGAATAACCACCTGAACATTGTATATCCTGTCGATGCAGGGACGCTTAACGCTACACGTCCGCAGGTTAGTACATATATCTCAGGTTAGTAGCGTTTTTTTGAAAGGTAAATGTCAGTGCAGTTGCACTGATACACTCACGAAAGTATTAATGCCTTGTCGGTACGGAAAGTGTTATCGGCGGTGTTGGTGATACGTTTTACGGTACAGCTTTAATAACAATCAGTTTGTCGACACGCTGAAACCTCCCGCTTTTCGACGGGAGGTTTTTTGTTACATCTTTATTATTCCGAAAGCGTTTGCGACCGAGCTTATAAGAATTATCGCCGCAAATACGGGACACAGATATTTTATCATAAAATTGAATATCTTCTTTCGCTTGAATGTGCCGTTTTCCGCAGTCATTTCTTCTTCGATCTTCTTTACGCCCACAACTCTCGAAACAAGCAGGCAGGTTGCGATAGCCGCTATCGGCATCATTACCGAGTTTGTAAGGAAGTCAAAGAAATCTAGCATCTGCATTCCGAGTATCTGCGCAAAGCCGAGCGGTCCGTAGCCAAGACAGGACAGTGTTCCGAGTGCTATCATAATAACGGTGACTATTACGGTTGATTTCTTTCTTCCCCAGCCGAGCTGATCCTGAAAGGTCGAAACCGCACTTTCTGTAAGTGCGATTGAGCTTGTCAGCGCAGCACATAAAACGAGGAAGAAGAAAAGTATTCCGACAAACGTTCCTGCCGAAAGTCCTGAAAAGACCTTAGGAAGCGTAATGAACATCAGCGATGGCCCTGCCTGCAGTGTATCGGGATCGCCGCCTGAGAACGCAAATACGGCAGGTATTATCATAAGCCCTGCCATAATCGCAATGCCGGTGTCGAATATTTCAACGTTGGTGGTAGACTTTTCTATTGAAACGTCCTTTTTCATATATGAGCCGAATGTTATCAGTATGCCCATTGCTATTGACAGCGAGTAGAACATCTGACCCATAGCGGAAACTACCGTCATCCACGAGAAGTTAGAGAAGTTCGGTATCAGGAAATATTTCACACCCTCAAGTGCGCCGGGCATAGTAACGGAATATGCGGTTATCATTATCGAAAGAATAACAAGCACAGGCATCATAAACTTTGATACACGTTCAATGCCGTTTCGTACCCCTCCGAAAATTACCGCAACCGTAAGCGCCGTGAAGATAAGAAAGCATATCTCGGCACTGCCGCCGCTTGAAATAAAGCCTGTAAAATATCCGTCTGAGGCGAGCTGTTCGCCGTTTCCGATTATATATTCATAAAGATATTTAATGACCCAGCCGCCGATAACAGAGTAGTATGGCACTATCAGAATCGGTATTACTGCGTTTATCCAGCCGCCGAGCGTCAGCCACTTTGACTTTCCGAATGAACGGTATGCACCGACAGGGCTTTTCTGCGTCATTCTGCCTATTGCGGTTTCGGCGGTTATCATCGTATAGCCGAATGTCAGCGCAAGGATGATATATATCAGCAGAAAAATTCCTCCGCCGTATTTTGCCGCAAGATACGGAAACCTCCAGATATTGCCCAGTCCTACCGATGCACCTGCTGCGGCAAGAACAAATCCGAGCTTTCCCGAAAAGGAACTGCGTTTATGCTTTTGTTTTTCCATTTTTACTCCTTGATAATGCAGATAATGTATATTTCCTCATTTAATTGCAGATATACTTTCGCCGTAAGAACGGCTGAATCTGAAATATGAGGTCAGACGAAAGTGCCGGAGATATGATTTTTACAAGTGCGTTTAGTATGGTATGTAATGTGACTCGGTAAAAGCAATAGGTCAGATGAATTTGAAAATCAGAATATTAATCGTATAATAAAAGGTATCCCCACAGCACGACATTAAATTATATTATACTACTTTTTTTATCTGTTGTACAGCGTTTTTACGGCAAAGATGGTAATTAAAGCAAATTCTATGAATTTTTCCTGTCGCTGTAAATAATCAAAATGCCCCCGCCTATAAAGCAGGAGCGTTTTGTTTTATTTCAGCAATTTACTTGTTGTTCTTGCGAACCGTTATAGCCATAGCCGCAAGACCGCCTACTGCCGCCGCACCGAGTGCCGCAAGCTCGAAAGCGGGAACACCTGTGTTTACGTTGCCTGTACTGCTTGTGCTGTCACCGGGTGTTACCTGTGAAACCGTGTCGGGTATAGATGTGCTGTCGTTTGTGCTTTCGTCAACAGAGGTCGAGCCGCCGGGAGTGATGATTTCCTCTGCACCGCTTACAACTCCGTCAACAATCTCCTCTGCGCCGTTTAACACACCGTCAATGATGTTATCGCCGTCTGCCGCAGACGCAGATAAACCGCATAAGCTCATAGCGGCTATGGAAGCTAATATAGCTGCTGTCTTTTTCATACCGTTTTTCCTTTCGTTTATTCTGTTCATTAGGATTTCATTATCCGTTTTGCTGTTCGGCATATTTATAATCAATATGCTGGCGTTATTATTATGAGCGTATGAAAAAACGATATTCTGTAAAAACGCAGAAATGCGATGGTATAAATTACAAAAACGGCAGTATCGCAACCGCCGTTTTTGATGATATATAAATTTTTAAATTATTCAAACAGACTTCCAAACTGCTTTACAAACGGATCTGCTACAACAGTGCTGCCTTTGCCGTTCGGATGACCGCCGTAAACCGCCTTTTCGGGTTCAGCCTCGGTTGACAGCAGAGCAGAGAAGTCAAAGAACTTTGCTCCGTATTTTTCGGCAATAGCCGGTATTTTTTCGTTGAGTGCAGTCCTTATGCCCTCGTTTGTTTCCTTGAAGTCCTGAGGAGGTGCGTTGAACAGGATTACATCACAGCCTTTTTCTGTGAGATATGAAACTATCGTGTCAAGGTAGCCCTCGATCTCTTCCGCAGTGCTTTTCTTTCCCCCATATTTGATGTGCGGGCGGTGGCGGTAAACACCGAAACCGTAAGTACAAAATCCAAAAAACTTCTGATTTTCTTCATAAAGTACTCTTTCACACAATAAATATTAATGATATTTATAATTAAAGCGGCGACTGCTTTTTACATTCGCCGCTTTGATGATAAATTTTAGCCTGTTCCCAAAGCCTTTTTAGCACTGTTCCAGCTGTTATCGTCAATGATATAGTCATCGCCGCTCTTGTCACCGTAAGGAATATAGAAATCGGTCACGCTCGACTTGTTCTGCGACAGCGTATAGACGATTGCCTTGACCTTTGCGTCATAATCGCTCTGCTCGATATTCGTGTTGGTGAAATTGATAATAAAGTTAATATATTCGTCCAGCGTTTTACTGCTTGTGCCGATGAAATTCTGATCGATAAACGATGAAATGACCGTTGCGTTCAGCTTGCAGGGATAAAGCTCGTCCTTGACTCCGTAATCGGGCAGTGTGAGGTAAGCGTACATCTGCTCGGCAGTGAAAATCTGCGTACCCTGCTTTATAATAGTCACGGTGTTATCCTTTTTATTCTCATACTTTATCTCGCTCGGTACGGTCAGAGTTGTGTTTCCTACCATATCGAACAGCTCTGTAAGCGTGGATTTTGTGAAGCGGATATATTTGTTTATGCTAAGACCGGTCTTTGATGAGAGCAGTTTTGCAACCTCCGCTTCTCCCGATTGCTCACATATCTGCTTAATAGTATTTCCGCCGTCAATTACGGCATTCGGAAGATACGGCATAAGAACAAATGTGTTGTTCTTGGCTATGTATGTGATTGTCATGTATTTATCGGGCGTCTTGTCATTATCGGCGGAAAGCGTCACGAGAACAGAAAAATCGTAGGTTGAATCCGGAGTGAAAATAGCCGTCTGATTCTGCGAAACGTTTACTGTTGCGTCCTTATCCTGCGAGTCATAGAATGATTTGAGCAATATGGATGAAACCAATATCAGAAGTAGACCCGTTACCACAAATGTGATAACGTAGATATACCAGTTGCTTCTTCTTTTTTTATTCAAATTTATCAACCTCCGAAGGCTTGAAATTTACTCAGAAAAATAGTATAATACTATAATAGCATAAAAAGAGAAAAAAAACAAGGCTTATTTTACAACGGATTTTGTTGTCGCAGGTATGATATTCTTGCTGTTTTTCCCGATATTCCCGATAATAATTGTATAAAGAGGTTTTGTAATGAACAGATTTCTGAAACGTGCGTGGGCGGAGATTGACCTTGACGCACTTGAGCATAATTATAACGAGATAAAAAAACTCGCAAAGGGCAAGGATATACTTGCCGTTGTTAAAGCCAACGCTTACGGTCACGATGACAAGGCGGTCTGCCTTAAATTGCAGGAGCTTGGCGTGAAGTATTACGGCGTTTCTAATCTTTGGGAGGGCGAAAAGCTCCGTCAGCACGGCATAACGGGCACAATACTGACATTCGGATATACCGATGAGGATTATTTCGATGAACTTCTCGAATACGGGATAACCCAGACGGCAGGAAGCGTTCAGTATGCAAAGCAGCTCAGCGATTATGCTGTAAGCAAGGGAGTAAAGCTCCCTGTGCATATCAAGGTGAATACCGGTATGACCCGTGTAGGAATTGACTCACAGCAGGAAATGCTTGATATTCTTGCGATGCCCGGACTTGACTGCAAGGCCGCATATACTCACTTTGCGGCGGCTGACAGCCTTGACCCGCCAGATGTGGAGTATACCGACAGACAGCAGGAAAAGCTGATGAAGATAGCAAAAGACAAGGGGCTTCTTATCCATTCGCAGAACAGCGGCGGAATAATCTATCACGGCGATTTCGGCGGAGATATAGTCCGTGCCGGTGTTATACTGTACGGTCATTACCCTAACTATCCGCTTGAAGTGCCGTTTGATATGAAAAGTGTGATGACGGTAAAATCGGTCGTTTCTCAGCTTAAAACAATTCCCGCAGGTACGCAGATAAGCTACGGCAGAACATATACCGCCGAAAAGGAAATGACGGTCGCCGTTATACCGATAGGATACGCTGACGGATATTTCCGTGATTTCAGTTCCAAGGGAAAAATGCTGATAAACGGTGTGCTGTGCAACGTAGTCGGCAGGGTCTGCATGGATCAGACTATAGTTGATGTAAGCAATGTGCCGGATATTAAAACAGGCGATATAGTTTATGTTTATTCCGATAAATGCAGGGAAACAAGCGTAGATTACAATGCGTCGCTTATTGATACCATAGGATATGAGCTTACCTGTGCGGTTGCTCTGCGTATTCCGAGAGTTATCATCGAAAACGGCAGAATAAAGGAAGTAGTCCGTTACGGGCTTATATAACTGCCGTAAAAGTTAAAAACGATAAAGCCGTGAGTTACAAGAAGATACTCACGGCTTTCAACTTGTAGAAAAAGTCTGTTTTTTTCAAAACAGTGCTTGTTCTCAACCCCTATCCCCAACCCCCTTCCCCGTGGTGAAGGGCTGTGTATGCTTTGTTGGCTCTGCATCGTGCAGAGCCTTTGGGCATACACGCCCGGCATCCGTGCCGGGGCTGAGTGTGGGGCTGCCGCCCTCACCCCGCTTGGGGCTACGCCCCAAACCCCATTTTCAAAAATATATAGGTTTTTCGACAGACTGCAAGCCGTGAGTTACAATAAGATACTCACGGCTTTTTTTGTATAATTTCAGTTGCTAATAAAAACAATTTTTTTACATTATTTAATCTCTCTTGACATATATTTCAATTCACGGTATAATATGAATATACATTTACTGTAATTGTGTCAAATTTCGTCTTAGTTCTCTATGCTCGTATAATGCTCCGGTTATATTTAACTCATATCAACAGATACGCCGTTATGCTATGCAGGAGGTGAATTAATATGAAGCATCTGAAAAAAATTAAACTTTGTTGTGTTGCCTTTAGCTATTTGGGCGATTACGGTTATCTATGTGCTGCTTAACAAGTTTATCGGCACGTTCACTCAAAACATGGAGCCTTCTCCCGTTATTCTGACTATTCTTGTTTTAATATTTAACTTGGGATTACAGCTTTTAATAATATGTGCAAGCACAATTTATGCGGTGAAAAAGCTTGATTTAACTCTCAAAAGGGTAGTAAAATCATTGCCGATTTTGTACTTGTTGTTTGGATTGTTTTCCCCGCCGTCAATATACTTGTTTGTTTTTACAGATAAATGGAGTTTCTTTTCTGTACAACATCCGGCAATGCCATCTTGGAAAGCGTCTATTTTCATAACTGTGCAATATGGTATTGTTATGCTGATAACAACGCTGATTGCTTGCAGAAAGAAGTGTGCGAATGATCAAAAATGAAGATTTATTTTTAATATTTGCAGTTATGACGATATAGTTTTCGGCAAAGATTACAGAAAGGAAAGAATAACAATATGAAAAAACATCCGTTGCTTTTTAATTACATATTATTCGTAAAGAAGGCGTATATTTTCATCTCTATTATAATACTTTCACTGGTTGTTTTAACAGGTTGTCCCCTAAGGATAAGCGCACGAGAAGAGGCAGAGGACATTGTTGCCACTGTAATCGAGTATATCAATAAAGGGGATTCTGAAGGACTAATCGCATTGTTCTGTGAAGAGGTTAAAGAAAACTATGAATTAACTGCTGATGTTGATATACTGTTTAATATGTTTGACGGCGAAATAACATCTTATGAAGTTTCTGCCGTAGCATCAGGCGAAAAATCAGAACTTTTCGGAGAAAATTATTATTGCATAAGAGCAATTGTCGAAGCATACGTTGATGACAAAGAATACAGAATAGAAGTCAGCAAAACGATATATGACAATCAAGATCCGCAACGTGTTGGGCTTACTACTGTTATGGCAAAGGATGTAAATGTAAAGGGAATGTTCTTTGTCGGCGAAGTTAATGTATTTTACGGATAAAGATAAAATATACAGTATACGATACTATTCGTATTTAATAAATAAGGAAAAATGAAGCTCAATATCTGATTTTTGATATGGAGGAAAATACGTTATGGATAGCTTGGTAAAAATAATGGGTTCTTTTTTTGCGTTAAGCTTAATTATGATTTTGTCATCTTGTATTGTAAATGAACATGTTGATGAAGGCAACATTAAAGAAAATGCAGTCCGAATGATGGAATGTATTGTCAATAAAGATTCTGAAAAATTGTTCGATTTTTATAGCAAAGATATGAAGGAAAATTATCAAGATAGCTCTTTGGACGAAATCCGACAGCTTTTTGAATATATCGATGGTGCAATTACTTCATATAGCTATGAAGGTAAAGGAGGAGGCGAAGAAGCTAAAAACAATGGTATAATTTACTATTACAGCTGCTATCCGGAATTTGATTTCACCACCGAAACCGGACAAGAATATACTATTTCGTTTTCGTATTTGTATATATGGAATGAACATCCTGAGTATGAAGGGATCGATATGATCCAAATATGCAAAGACGGAGATTGGGGTGAAAAACTGATAATTGGCAGAAATCATTACAAAGAATAAAGGCCTTTATTGAGGAAAGTGTGGTAGTTAATAATGAAGAAATTGATATTGTTTCTTACGCTGAGTAGTGTTCTGTTATTTTGCTCGGGCTGTAAAATTGAACGAATAGATATTAACTCAGAAACAAAAAATCAATGCGAACAAATTTTAGATTACTTAAGCAGCAATGACTCTGAAGGTTTGAAAGATTTGTTTTGCAAAACGGTATCTTCAGAATCCGACTTTGACAATCAACTGTCCGAAGCACTGGAGCTTTTTGACGGTAGTGTCGTATCATACGATATTCGTTCAACCGGAGCAAATGAACGAATCGTAGACGGAAAGCAGTCAGAAATTCATATATCACCGCATATCTGTGATATTAAAACTGACAAAGATAAAACTTACTGTATAAAATACTCTTCGTATTTAATAAATGTTGAAGAGCCTGATTTTCAGGGACTTTCTGAGTTATCTATCGAATGTGAAGATGGACAGATATTTGTACTGGGAAATTATGAGACAGGACACAATTTGTGAAACAACAGCACATTTTATGCAGTATTTAGCCGTTCTTGCGGCAAAAAAGAATGTTCCAACAGTTCTAACCAATGTTGCCCAACGATATAAAAGCACGAAGTGGGCATTCATAAGATATTCTGTCAATTTATTCATCATTGGAGAAACAGATAATATTTCCAACCCACACGAAACTATCAGCTATTACCTTTTGTCAGGGAGGTGAGATAATATGTTTATTCGTAAAATGATTTTAGCTGTTTTGTGCCTATCACTTTTATGTGCTTCTATTTTTCTAATTATATGGTTGCCAAAAAGCGATTTGGAGAAGTATATTATTATGCACAACACAAATTATAGTGAAAAATGGAACTATAAGTATGCAAATTACAATAAAGAAGATCAAACGCTATCTATAAAATTTGAAAAGAAAAGCGGTGCATGGAATGAAAACTTAGACAATATCTATGAAATATACAAATGGCTAACCGTGAAAGTTTATGAAACAGATAATTTAAAAAGCTATTCATTTAACTTAGACTTTATTTGTAACGGTGAATACTTTTCAATTCGAAATGTATCTACAGACTTAAATCGATTGGAAATATGGTGCAATACAGTTGTCGAACTTGATAAGATATCCGACAAATTCTCGAAAGCTACAAAATTATATTTATTTCCGGCATATTATAAGGATATAACAGAAATTGAGGGATTCGACAACCTTCAATATGTTTGTTTCAGTCAGGCTATAACAGATGATGAAATTGCGACAATACAATCGTATTTCCCCGATTGTAAATTCGAATGCAATTACTCAATGTGACAGCAACAAAGGGTTAATGAAGTCGTGAAATAGGTATGATTACTCCATCTGAACCAAAATATGGAGCTCATTATCACCACATTAAGTTAAGAGCAATGCTGTTTGAAACCCAAATTGTTGATTGTCAGTCAACGGCTTTCTTTATGCAGTATTTAGCAGAACTGGCTGCTGCATCTGGTAGGGGTAAGGTTCTTCGACCCGGCGTAACTACAGATGTCATACCTGTATATATAGGCGGTGAATTTGGAATTGCGTCAAAATATTCTTCTTCGTTTTCAACGTTCATAGAATATTCCGGCTATATGACAGCTCCCCATTTGCAGCTATCTTATTATTTGTTAGCATAGGGATTGTAAGAAAGGATAACAATATGAAAAAACATCCGTTACTTTTTAATTTCATTTTTACGATGGCAATTCAGATAGGCGTATATCTGATTGAAATATTTGAAGTGCAAATAATTGAGCCTATGCTTCAAGCGATGGGAGTCAGAAGTGAAGGGATATTGCCGCCTACGGCAGTAGTAAGCCTCATTGTTTTCAGTGCAGTATTGATAGCGGCGGCAATTGCGGCAGGCGTTATTCGCTCAAAGGTTTATTTTTGGATACCGTCATTCATTTTGATATTTATTGGGTTTGCAATTTATTATCCTGATAATCTTGCAAGAATCAAGGAAGACAACATAATCAATTTGCCGTGGATAGCGGAACATTTTGGTTATGGTAGTATAATGTATTCTGCTATCTGTATAGCTGTAGCTAAGTTCCTTTGTGAGCTTCTTCCGTATACGATTACCCGTATACTGTTACTTCGGAAAGACCGCAAACAAGGCGAAAGCACTCACTGACGAAATAAAACAAATACAAATACGCTGACATCACAACCGGACAAATTAGCAATTATCTTATTATTCGTCAGCATAGATTGACAGAAAGGAAAAGATAACAATATGAAAAAACACCCGTTGCTTTCTAATCTAATTTTAACGATGGCGATTCAGATAGGTGTGTATCTGATTATAATATTTGAACTGCAAATAATTGAGCCTATCCTTCAAGCATTGGGAGTCAGAAATGAAGGGATAATGGCACCAACGGAAGTAGTAAGGTTCTTTGTTATGAGAGTAGTTTTAATAGCGGCGGCAATTTCGGCAGGCGTTATTCGCTCAAAGGTTTATTTCTGGATACCATCTTTTCTGTTGATATTTGTTGGCTTTGCGATTTATTATCCCGATATTCTTCCAAGAGTCGAAAAAACTAACATGGTGAATTTGCCATTGATTGCAGAACATTTAGGTTATGGTACTATAATATATTCTGCTATCTGTTTTGCTGTATTTTCGTTCTTTTATCAGCTTATTCCTTATACGATTACCCGTATACTGTTACTTCGGAAAGACCGCAAACAAGGTGAACGCACTCACTGACGAAATAAAACAAATACAAATACGCTGACATCACAACCGGACAAATCAGCGGCTGATACTTTCTGGGCATCAGCCGCATTTTTGCATAAAAAAAGAAGCCACAAAAAGTGACTTCTTTTGGCGCAGAAAGAGGGATTTGAAAATTAAAAACTCATAGCAAATCGTTGATAGCTTTATTAACTTTGTCAGCTACACGGCGGTGTTCTTCGTTGAAAGTATGTTGATAAATCGTTTTAAGCATATACGGTGTGCTGTGACCAAGTCTTTCCATTGCATATTTATCTGAAATGCCTAACTGCAACATAAGACTTGCGTTTGCGTGTCTGAGGGAATGCATTGTAAAGCGTCGCATACCGTACTTTTCCTGCAACTTGAAAAATCTATCTAAAATCATATTAGGCGTAAGATTGTTTACGATATAATCGCCCTTATGTTCGATAGAATCAAGTCTTTTTATCAAATAGTCGGGTACAGCAAGCTCTCTCGTGCTTGTAAAACTTTTATTTGTACTTTTTTCGATTAATTTGTTATTTTCGTTTGGCACAATTGCACCCTTAACGTAAATACGGCAATTACGATAATTGCTCCACTTCAGAGCTTGAATTTCCGATTGTCGCAAGCCGAGTAATAATGCAAACAGTACAGGTATTTCAATATCTTCGCCATAAACAGATGATATAATCGTGTGCATTTCATCAGGTGTAGGTACTATATAATTAACCGGTTCTTTCGGTTTAAGACGTATTGATGATGTGTCTATTTCGATTCGATTTTGCTTGAAAACAGCTGTAATTAAACCGAATTGATTGTTTATCGTTTTGGATGCGTATTTGATTGCATTGTGATTAGCCCACTTTTGCAACACTAATTCATTGATTTCTGACAATGTAAGATTGTTAATATAATCGTAAGCGTTTCGCTGAAGTATACGGTATCCTCTAATAGTTGATGGCGACAGAATGTTTTCTTTACTCCTTATGTATTGTTCTAAAGCGGTTTCGAAAGTCAAGGTATTGTTAGCATCTTCGCTTTCGAGGATAAGCACAAGTTTGTCAAGTAATTGTTTTTTCGTCATATTTTATCTCCGTTTCCAATTAATTCGATTATTATATCACATTTGGGAATGTAAGTCCAATATTCCAAAGCACAGTTCGTCTGTGCTTTTTATTTTTTTATAAGGAGGTGAGCTGATGCCGGCAAAGATAATCAGCTTTATCGCACCAAATAAGCGAAAAACTGAAAGTGAAATCAAAATATCAGAAATTGAGAAGAAAGCAATTGAACGAAATATGAGCCACGGAAAATATGTGGCTATGATTGAAGAAGAAAAGAAGAAGCGATACACACAACAGTAATCATTTAACAGGTGCGACACGATGTCGCACTTATGAAGGAAAAAATATGAAACAAATAATAGGAACGGATAAAATGAATGATAACGAAAAACTCAAAACGATAGTATTAGATACGGAAACGACCGGGCTTTATCCAGGTTACGACGAGATACTTCAGTTATCTATAATCGACAAAAACGGTAATACGCTATTCAACGAATACATAAGGCCAAAGAATAACCGAGAATGGGCTGAAGCACAAGCAGTAAACGGAATATCGCCCGAAAATGTAGCCGAGTGTCCGACATTCGATTATTACCGCAATACAATACAAGCTATCTTTGATAGCGCAGACGAAATAATAGGTTATAACACCGGATTTGATTTGGCGTTTTTAAAATATTCAGGTATACAAATAAATCCCGAAGCAGTAATAATAGATGTTATGGAAGAATTCGCCGAAATATACGGTGAATGGAGCCCATCAAGGTGTTCTTACAAGTATCAAAAACTTACCACAGCAGCTAATTATTATAATCTTGATTCTGATGGCGCTCATGACAGCCTTATCGATGCACGAATGACGCTTGCAGTATACGATAGAATTAACGCAACACAGACATACGATTCAATGGATGTTTTGATAGTAGAACCCCGGAAAAAACCGTATGTACACAGCATTGAAAATAGTATAAGGAGTAAGGAAAAAATTGTCGGTAAAGATTATCGTTGTGTTAGTATTGACGATGATACTGCACTTTGGTGCAATCTATATGAAATAACAGATATATATTTTTGGGATAAAAGAAAAGAAAAAAAACCAAATCGTGTATTTAGAGACTATGTAATATCGGGAACATTCTTTATCGCAGGAGCTATATATAAAAGCATAAGTTGTAGTTTGACTCAAGAGCAGATAGATGAATATACCGATATGTTTGCAGACACGCAAGAACCCGATGTTGATGCCATTGTTTTATCCAAATCATCTAAAAGTCAGAAAAAAGTCCGTAAAAGAAAATAATGATCAAAAAATAAAGCAATGCGACTTTTATAGTGCGACACGATGTCGCACCTATATGAGAGCGACAGCATCCTATGGCAGTGCAACTCTGCCGGCTCTCTTAAACCGGATATGCCCAAAAATATAAAACGGAGGTTAAACTTATGGCAAATAGTATTGTTATGTACAAATTTTGGGATACAAGGAATCTGTTTCAACCCAAATGGAGTTGGGACTTTTTCGAACATAACGACGGATTTTTTATGGAGAGCGAAGCCTATCGTGTTGAACTCCCGGAAAACGTTGTGCTTGCGGAAAACAAATTTGGTGAAACTTGCTTGTTTCTTGTTGAAAAAGACAAAGAAATGATGTATCAGTTAGATATGTTTTCTTCCCCGAATGGACGTTGTCCGATACTTGTTGGACCGGATATGTATGAATATTTAAAAGTTGTTGGTAAAGTAAATGAAAATGAGGATGAAATCGAGAACAGTGAAAACGATAGCTTAAATTCGGAGAATATTGAGGACGAAGAAATAGAAATGTAAAGAAAAGGTGCGACACCGTGTCGCACCTTATATGGGAGCAACAGTGTAAAGCCGGTGCAACTCCGGCGGCTCTCACAAGCGGTTATACCGCATGAACGACAAATTAAGAGGTAGGGCACGTTAAAGCGTACTTATGATGGGAATTGTGATTATGTCGTTCTTGGCAACGGACAGTGATAGCTACACTGTAGGACGGAAAAGTAAGCCTGCCGTCCTTTTCCGTTGCTTTTTATTTTATAAAGAGGCTTAACAATATGTGTTGCCCTGCAACAGAAAGAAGAGGTTTACTTATGAAAAAAATCATTACTGTAGCTAATCAGAAAGGCGGAGTCGGTAAAACTACAACCGTTGTTAATCTTGCGGCTAATCTCAAGCGTGAAGGATACAATGTCCTTTGCATCGACCTTGACGGACAGGGTAATCTGTCTGACTATCTCGGATATACAGGTGACGAAGGAACGCCGGTTATTACCGACTTGATCAAGGCTGAAATGTCTAAGAATATCACAGATGATATGATAAATGCCGCTATTCTGACAAGCACCGCTGACGTAATAGACTACATTCCGTCCGACATCTCACTGTCTATGGCAGATATGTTTATGGCATCCGCAATCGGCAGAGAAATGATACTTCGCAAGCTGCTGTCAAAAGCAATTTTCGATAAATACGACTACATAATAATCGACTGTTTACCGTCGCTTGGAATCCTTGTTGTCAATGCACTTGTAGCCGCTAACGGTGTACTTATACCTGTACAGACACAGAAATTTGCACTGAACGGAATAATCCAGTTTGAAGAAATCATCGCAATGGCAAAGGAACTCAACCCGGCATTAACGGTTTACGGCATTATAGAAACAATGTGCGATAACACGAATATGACAAAAGGTGTTGACGAAGCACTTAAGAGTAGATACGGCAATCTTGTTTTTGAGAGCCGTATATCAAAAAGTGTTATGGCAAGCAACAGCACAGCGGAGCAGAAAGCTATGACAATAAACACAAAACTCGGCGGACAGTACGCTGAGCTGACGAGAGAACTTATAGAGAGGTGCAAATAATATGGCATTTGATTTTACAAATATAAAGGCAAAAGGAAAGCTCAATGGTGGGCTTTCCTCTTTTTCTTCTCTGCCAGCTGAGGATGATACGATTAAAATAACACCTATCCCGATAGATATGATAGACCCTTATACAGAAAGTCTGCACCCGTTTAAATCATATACCGTTGATAAAATTGACGAGCTTGCAGAAAGCATAAAGGTCAACGGCTTATTACAGCCGATTATCGTCAGCCGTAAATCTGACGGACGCTATATGATTATAGCCGGACACAACCGTTTCCGTGCGTGTCAGAAAAACAATATGGACACTATAGACGCTGTTATTCGCAATGAACTTACGGCTACACAGCGAAAGTTGATGATGGTTGATACAAACCTTGAACAAAGGCATAAGCTGACCGCCAAAGAACGTGCGTTAGCGTATAAAATAAAGCAAGATTGCTTGAAAGAACTCGGAGCAACGAATCCCACAGCGGTAATTGCAAAAGAGAACGGCGAAAGCCGTAAGTCGGTACAGAGATACATTGCAATCAGCAGATTAACACCGGAACTACTCGATATGGTGGATACGGACCGTATAAAATTGTCTGTCGGTGTCGCTGTATCTTCCGTCGATTCTGAAACGCAGAACAGCTTATCGGAGTATCTTATCAGCGAGGGCGAAAAGGCAACCGTAGATGAAAAACAGGCTAAAGAAATCCAGCTCGAAGCCACAGTTAAGCCACTATCGGTTGATGACATTGCAGAGATCCTCGAAAAGAAGCCACAGAAAGAAAAAAAGCAAAGCGATATAATCAAAATCCATTACGCTGACATAGCAGACAGTGTTATGGGACTTCCGAAAGAAGAAATCGAGCCGCTTGTGCGTTGGCTCTTGTCAAATAATCAATCTCAGATTGCCGATTACTGCAATGATAAAGGCTTTGTTTCAGTTGCCGAAACAACTGCCGATAGCGAAGCAGAGAGTATTGACGGAATTCTGATGGATGACAATGAGGAGTTTGATATATGAACATAAACGAATTTGAAAAAACTTTGTTGACAAACAAAATTACGCCTGTCAAATTATCTTCAGATGATTTACACAGAACGAAAATTATAAATAAATGGACTAAAACCGACGAAGATAGAGCATGGATGTTCTTTGACACGATTTGTCATATTGCAGTTCCGATATTTGTTTCATTTCAAATTATTCAGATTGTTTTTTTTATGCTTCTTAGCGGTAAAAATTTTGGGCTGGGCATAATGCAAGTAATATTATGTGCGTATTTAGAAGCCATAGTTTTATTTTTCCTTTCAATTTTTACATATGGATTTTTAATTATTAAAGCATATTGCGATTGTAAAAAAATAACGGTATTTCAACTAAAAAGCACATCTAATTATAAAGATTTGAGTTGCTCGCCAGTATTTAAAGAAGGTATTATCAATTTATCTGAACGAGCTATTGCAAGAAAGTATTATTACAAGGATCCTGTTGTGGTATATAAATTAGCTAAAAGTGATGCGGATATATACTGCGGCTTAAGGCAAAAAGGTAAAAAGATACAAGTTGTATTCGAAAGACCGATTTGTTTTAAAAATACAAAATAGGAGATTGCTTAAATGAAAAACTATAAAGACTACAATAAGACCTATATAGGAAGCAGTGAAAGAGCGTATTTAACGCTCAAAACAATCACTGGCACAACAGAAAAACTTTGCTTTGGAGAAGATGGCAGTTACAGTGCCTATGTAGTTGATGAGGATACCCTTATCCCAAAACACTATCACAAGGAATTTGAGTTTACCGACAGCCTTGAAATATACAACAACTTCGGTGAACTTGAATGGTCCGCAAAAGCAAAGCAAATATCCGTGTACACGGCGGGTAACTTTGGCTGTATAATTAAACTCGAAGGAGCCGAAAATTATAAGTTTGACTTGAAAGGCAAAAGTGATAAGGATAACAGCTTGACTTGGAAAGTAATACGTTATGCAGAAGATGAAAACGGAAATCCTTCGCTATGGACTGCAAAAATCAGTAACAAGGAATACGGCAAGTTTGCCTGGATAGCTAAATACGATGAAAATTATTATGGCGTTGAAGCTGACAACATCAAAGAAAACCGTTTTGAAATAGTTTATAGGTGCGATTCGTTTGATGAAGCAAAAAAATGGGCATCTGAAAATCTGATTGCTGAAAAAGAATTTCAGAATGACGAGAACGAGAATGATGAGGAACCGGAACTGTAAAAGGAGAAAAATATGACCGATAAGATAAGAATATTTGTCGATATGGATGGTACTCTTGCAAGGTTTCATGACGAAAACTTGTATCTTGAACGGATGTTTGAGAAAGGCTTTTTCAGAGATTTAAAGCCTTTTTCAAACGCTGTTGATGCAATAAAACGCATCATAGATAATCATCCAAATGTCGATGTGTATGTGCTGTCGGCAACTATCACAACACCTTATTGCCTCGCAGAAAAAAACGCATGGCTTGATAAGTATCTGCCTAACGTAGACAAAGAACACAGAATACTCATGGAAAGCCCCGCCGGCTTTAAGTCACTTTGTGTGCCGGGCAATTATATGTACAAAGACGACAACGGCAAATATCATATCAAAATATCTGAAAATGATATTTTGATAGATGATTATAACAAAAACCTTGAAGGATGGGAAAGAGATGGCGGTACGGCAATTAAAGCCAAAAACAATATTAATCACAGAGGTTTGTATGGTGCCTTGTGGAATGGTGAATTGATAGATGTAACAGATACCGCTGATAGTATAGTGGAACGTCTGACCGAGATTATCGTGAGCCGGGAAAAAGGCATTGAAGAAAACCACTACAATGAAGATGATGAAGAATTAGAAATTGATTGAATAACCATTGTCAAAGAAAAAGGAGAAAAATATGACTGTAACAGAAAACAAAATAAACCATATTGTCGCTATCACGAATGGTAGCGACATTTATTTTCCCAAAAAACTTATGGCAAGACGTGATTTAGCCGATGATACAAAACTGCTTTTTGCGGTGGCTATGACCGACCATTGCAATATGACGGTATCGGAATTCTCGGATTTTCTCATAAATCACGTTAGTGAGCAGGCTAAAACAAAGAGGGCTAAGAGAGAGCTTAAAAGACTTGCGGGACAGCTCGATGAAATACTCGGTTAAAAACGGAGGACGGACAGATGAACGAAAAGCTGAACACGGTATTTGATATTATCAATGCCACAAATACCGTCAGTGCGAATCGCTACCTGTCACACGCTCTTGGTGCGGAGGTAGCTATTATATACAATGCTCTGCTTGCAAAGTATGCATACTACAGCAAGCACGATATGATACCGGATGACTGGTTTTATTCGACCATTGATGACTTATGGCGAAGCACTGCATTGTCCGAAAAGACACAGAAAAGAGCCATAGCCATTCTTGTAAAAGAGGGGCTTATCGAATGCAAACGTAAAGGAATGCCTGCTAAGCGTTCCTTTTTTATTTGCAACGCTTACGAAAAAATAGTTGCACTCATCGAAAAAGGAAAAGCAATTCTTGGCGAAACTACTGCGGAAACCGCAAAATCAACGGCAATAGAAGGCGATTCTGCTGTTCAGCCAAAACGGCAGAACAAGAACAGCCGAAAGTCAGCAACAAGTTACGCCGTTTCAGCGGAACATACTTATAAAACAAAAGACAATAATCAGAAGTTATATAAACATCAGCAAAAGACGGTTGCTGATGTTATGCAGACAGCTATGGACAAAGGCACTTACTATCACGGCAAATACAAGACACCGGGAGATGTATCTGAAGCTGTCAGCTGTATTGACGAGAACGGTATGCAGTATATCACTGATTGCTGTGAAAAGCATAGGAGCAAGATAAATAATCTTAAAGCATACATAACATCGCTTGTTTTTTCACTTGCCGAAAGCTGTAAAACAACAGTACGGACGCAGTTTGAAGAAAGCACCAACAGTAGTTTTGACGTGTACAAGCTCGACGAATGGGCATTGGAGCAATACGCCACAGGCATTTAAAGCCTGCAGAAAAAAGAAAAGTATTCTGTAGGCTGAAACACAAACTCAATCAACGTTTAAAGTAGAATATACTATGCTTACCTCAAAGCAGTATCACGACTTACTGAAAGCCAAGCTCAGACGCTTCAGCAGGTCGAAGGAAGAATGGAAAAGGTTCCTTGAAACCTCGTCAAGAATGTACAAATACGGTTTTAAGGAAAGCGTATCTATCTTTGCACAGAAGCCGAATGCCACAGCCTGCGCCGAGATAAAAACGTGGAAAAAAGCAACAAACCGCCGTGTTATCAGAACGAGCGAAGCAATCGGTCTTGTATATTCGACCGATAACGTCAATGTTACAAGTATACGCTATGTGTTTGACATAGCCAATACAGTCAAGATAAACGAGCAGTCGAAAACACCGTATTTTTGGCAAATAGACGATACCTGCGAAGAACGTGTGTACAATGAGCTTAAACAGGCATACGGCGTTACGGACGCAATAAATTTTGAAGAAGCAGTTAAAAAAATTGTCCGTGAACGCATAACATACTTGACAAAAGATGTACAAAGCAATATAATAAAATCAGTGGAGGGCTCGGCGGCGGAAGAACTTGACGAATTCGCTTTATCGGCGGTTTGCGAACGCTTCGCCAGTGAGAGCGCCACATACGCAATACTTCACCGTTGCGGTATCGAATATGACGCAGATTTCAGTGACATATACAACTTTGACACTGTAAACGCTATAACCGCTGTCGGAGATATTATCAATCAGACAAGCGAAGAAGTATTACGCAGTATCGAAAAAACAATGAAAGCCATTCTGAAGGAGGAATACTATGAACGCATACGAGAAACAGCCCGAAACGATAAAGAAAGTGATAGACGGCGTGGAGATAACATACAAATTCGACAGGGAAACGGAAACATATCTTCCGTTCTCGGATACGAAGGAGGAGAAGATCGACATCGGCAAGTATGGCAGGATGAGGCTGAAATTCCTCAGAGAGCAGAAACCGATACCGATGACGTTCAACCAGTTGATGATAAACGGAGAGCTGGAGCAGCACCTGCTGACAGTGAACGAGCAGTGTATCAGCAGAGTGTCGGAATTCGTGGAGAAGAACAGGGAGAAGTACGGAGCGACGGACGCATTGCAGAACAGCAATCCGCTCGAATGGACGAGAATCTGCAATTCGCTGAGAATGATGGCAGAGGAACAGGTACAGCAGGAGATAATTTACGCTCAGTAACAGAAGAAGCAGACGAATATAACGATATGACAGCGGAGGCAGATGCCCCCGCTGTTGTTGTATCCGAAAGCCTTGCATCTGATGAAATCAAGTCGGTATTGTTGTATGACCGCTATCTGAAACACAGCAAAAACGAAATAACCGGCTTTTTTCTTTCTGCCGCTGACATTCAGAGCAAGGCGGAATACCTCAGAGATTCGTACAATAACGATTATACCGAGATTATCATAGGTGAGGAACGATACGGTTATCATAACGAAATAAACGGACTTGAAATATGGAAAGGTCCGACATATTTCAGTATGACGGCGGATATGCACATAAGTTGGGATTGTGCTGCAGACATAGTCAATGATATGATAAATTCGCACGAATACTTGTCAGCCGACGAGCTTGACAAGCAGGCTGACTATGTGGATATAGAGCCGCAGAAAGAAGAAAATGGGGAGCAACTCACTTTCTTTGAAATGAACTTACCGGCTGTCACAGAAAGCTCTGTACTTCCGGTAGAAAATATCAAGTCTGAACATTTTGACAATCTGTTAAGGCTCGGAAGTATCAAAAACCGTAACAGCAGACAGACAATAATTGCATACTTCAAGAAGCCCGGTCATACCGCACAGAAACGTGCGGATTTTCTAAGGTCACAGTATCTTACACATTATCGAGAAGAAATTAACGATACCGCTTTCGGTATAAAGAGCCTCGATAATAAGTTATCGGCGTACTTTTCCGAAAGCGGTGTTACATTAAAAGCGGGAGAAAGTGTATTTTCAGTTGGCGGAAAGTCGGAAAGCATATCCTGGACGGAAGCTACAGACAGAATACAGAAAATGCTTGATGAAGGCACTTACGCACCGCAGACTGTGATTGACGTATCAGCAGAAATTGAAGCAAAACAGACAGCAAACAGAATATGGGAGTTATGGCGAGATCAGAATAAGGACAGTAATATCAGACTTGATATTGATGACAGCGATTTTACGCATACGTCCGAAACGATAGGGTATATAGCGGAAAAATTGCTGAATGACCGTGAATGGCTTGAAAAAACAGCCAACGCTTTTATGCGTTATGCCTATGAATGGCAAGCTGACCGCTCAGTACAGAGATTTAACGGTTATATGTACAACCCGGTTACCGTATCTGCAGAGCTATCTGACCTGCTGAAAGAAGAAATCAACTACACAGCACAGGAATATGTTCCGTTCCCGGCAACACCGTATGTAAATGCAGACCATATCGAGATGTATTTCAGAAAGTACGGACATATTGAAGGTGCAAAAGGCAAAATCAGAGAATATTTTACATCTCACATTGACACAAAGGCTCAGACCGCATATCTGAAAAACATATATGAAAACAGCGGTTGTATGTCTGGAGAGTTTGACTTCAACGCAATATCCGCCAAAGGCGCAGTGTTCCGAATATCTGTTGACGGCATAAAATCTGACGAAAAGCACGTTTCGTGGGAAGAATGTGCAAAAACGGTATTTAAGTCAATAAAGAACGACAGATATACAAAGCCTTCTTTTACAACCGAAATAACCGATGAAGTAAAAACAGACGATCCCGTTAAGTCAAACGCAGTTGTCATTGATACTGCTCCAAAAGAAACTGAGAAACCGCATACCGATTGCACAGAATACGTTGGCAAAGAATTTGAATATGAAAACAGAAAATACAAGATTGACAGTATAAATGAAGGCACTGTATCGGCACAGGATATGACGATGTTGGAAACAGCCCGTTATCCGATATTCAGAGTGCTTGATACTGAAACAGTCCTCGGAATAATCAGAGACCGGCAACAGCCGACAGAAAAAGAAAAGACGCTTTCCGACTATACCTTATCGACGGACGATTATTCGGATCTCGGCGGAGAAAAGTCACGCTTCAGACATAACGTTGAAGCGATCAAAACACTTAAAACTATCGAAAGCGAAAACAGAAATGCTACTCCCGATGAGCAAAAGATACTTGCAAAATATGTAGGCTGGGGCGGTCTGTCAGCCGCATTTAATGCTGATAACAAGTCCTGGGCTGATGAATATAACGAAGTATCGGAGCTTCTGACTTCTGAGGAATATGCAAATGCACGAGAAAGCACTATGACAGCGTTCTACACATCACCCGAAATAATCGGTGCAGTGTATGACGGACTTAGAAGTATAGGTTTTGACGGCGGAAATATCCTGGATCCATCAGCAGGCACAGGTAACTTTTTCGGTGCTATGCCTGCAGAAATGCGAAAAAACTCGAAGCTGTACGGTGTAGAGCTTGACAGCATATCTGCAAGAATTGCTCAACAGCTGTATCAGTCAGCGCATATAACAGAAGGTGCTTATGAAAAGCGGGTGTTGAATGATAATTTCTACGACGCCGCTATTTCAAATGTGCCTTTCGGACAGTTTAAGGTACACGATAAGCGATACGACAGTCTTAATTTGAACATACACGACTATTTCTTTGCAAAATCGCTTGACAAGGTAAGACCGGGCGGAGTTATCGCCTTTATCACAACAAGCGGAACGCTTGATAAGTCAAACAGCAAGTTTAGAAAGTATATGGCGGAACGTGCCGAGCTTCTCGGTGCAGTCAGACTGCCAAACACAGCATTCAAAGCTGTAGCCGGCACAGAAGTTACATCGGATATTATCTTTCTGCAGAAAAGGGATAAGATACAGTCGGTAAACAGTGAAAACTGCGAATGGCTTGACTTAGGCACAGATGAAAACGGCATACCGATGAACAGCTACTTTGTGAATCATACCGATATGACAATCGGTGAAATGAAACAAGGCATAGAGTACAGTATGTACGGTGACGCAACAGCAACAGCCTGTGTTGCTCCCGAAGGGTACGACATCGTGTCGCACCTGCATGACGCAGTTACAAGAATAGACGGCGAATATCACCCGTATACTCCTCAGCAGGATGAAATCAAGTACGGAGAGCTGAAAAAAGAAACAATTCCGGCTGATGAAAGTGTGGATAACTACATGTATACGCTGTATAACGGTAACGTGTATTATCGTGAAAACAGCATAATGACAAAGGTCGATAAAGGCGCAGACAGAATAGCTGCAATGATTGACCTTAAAACAATTACAAGAAGTCTGCTTCAGCAACAGTTACTCGGCTATGAACAGTCGGATATTGATAATACACGCAAGGAGCTGAACGAGCATTATGACGCTTTCGTAAAGAAATACGGCTATGTGAACAGCAAAGCAAACGAAACGGCATTCAGTGCAGACAGCTCATACTATCTGTTACGCTCACTTGAAAAGTTTGACAAGACAGATAATACATACAACGGTAAGGCTGATATATTTATAAAGAATACCATAAGACCTGTAAAGACGGTAGTCAGTGTGTCAACAGCCGTTGAAAGTATCGGCGTTTCTCTTTGCGAGAAAGGCTGTATTGATATTCCATATATGGCAAGTCTTTGCGGACTATCGGAAGAACAGACGATAAAGGATTGTATAGACGCAGGTGCAATATATAAAGTACCTCCGTTCCCACCTCGTCCGGATAAGACTGATATATACGTTACTACCGATGAATACCTCAGTGGTAATATCCGTGACAAGCTGGCATTCGCAAGGACTGCCGCACTCACAAATAAAGAGTATCAGCATAATGTTGAAGCACTTGAAAAGGTAATGCCGGCACCACTTACAGCGTCTGATATAGACATCCGTATCGGTGTAACCTGGCTTGATTCGGAATACTATGATAAATTTATCCGTGATACGTTTGACGCTTACGGAAGCTGGAGAATGAAAATCAAGACATACTATTCTCCGGTAACCGGCGAATTCAACGTATCAAATAAAAGCTCTGAGCCGTCCAATGTCAAAGTTAACAACGAATTCGGCACAAGCCGAATGAACGCATTGCAGATATTCGAGCATACGTTAAATCAGCGTACTGTCAAGGTTTATGACAGAGTTGTTGATGTTGACGGCAAAGTGAAATCTGTGCTTAATTCAAAGGAAACCGAAAAGGCACAGGAAAAGCAGGAACTTATAAAAGAAGCATTTTCCAACTGGATATACAGAGATCCTGAAAGAAGGCAGAATATAGTTGACAAATATAATGAGCTGTTCAACTCGATAAGACCGAGAACCTTTGACGGCAGTCACCTTGTACTTCATGGAGCAAGTGAAAAGTATAAGCTGTTTGACCATCAGCGTAATGCTCTTGCAAGAACACTATACGGCGGAAACACACTGCTTGCACACGTTGTTGGAGCTGGCAAGACCTTTGAAATGGTAGCGTCCGCAATGGAAAGCAAATATATCGGCGTATGCCACAAGTCCCTTATATGTGTACCAAATCACATAGTTGGGCAAATAGCAAGCGACTTTATGGAGCTTTATCCCGGTGCGAATATCCTTGTAGCAACCGAAAAGGATTTTGAGATGAAAAACCGCAAGCTGTTATGCTCTAAAATCGCCACAGGCGATTACGATGCGGTTATCATCGGACACTCACAGCTGCTTAAAATTCCGTTATCGTATGAACGTCGAAAACAATATATCAGAGAAGATATACGTCAGATTGAGAATGCTCTGCAGGATATGAACGAACGTTATCTTGACGATGGACAGAAATACAGCGTAAAACAGCTTGAAAAGACAAAGAAAAACTACGAAGCCCGTCTTGAGAAGCTGACTGATAACGAAGTTGACGATGTAGTCACCTTTGAAGAACTCGGTGTTGACCGGATCTTCATAGATGAAGCCCATATGTTTAAAAATCTGTATATGCCGACAAAGATGAGTAATGTTGCCGGAATACAGATGACGGAAGCAAAAAAATCATCAGACCTTTACTACAAATGTAAATATCTTGATGAGATAACGGGCGGTAAGGGTGTTGTATTTGCAACAGGAACTCCGGTGTCAAACAGTATGACAGAGTTGTATACGATGATGAGATACTTGCAGGCAGGTACACTTCAACGGCTCGGATTACAGCATTTTGACGCATGGGCGGCAAATTACGCTGATATTACTAATACAATGGAGCTTGCACCGGAAGGAAACGCATACAGAATGCGTACAAGATTTGCAAGATTTCATAATCTCCCGGAGCTGATGACGATATTCAAGGAATGTGCGGATATAAAGACCGCCGATGACCTTGAACTGAACGTTCCGGATGCAGTGTTTGAAAATATCGCCGCAGAACCTTCCGATATGCAGAAGGAACTTATGAAAGGACTATCCGAAAGAGCGACCAGGATACACAATAAAATGGTTGATGCTACCGAGGACAATATGCTTAAAGTAACTTCGGATGGCAGAAAGATAGGTCTTGATCAGCGACTTATGAATCCTTTATTGCCGGACGAGGATAATTCAAAAGTAAATCTTTGTGTTGACAAAGTTTACGATATATGGCAGAACACCGCAGAGGACAGACTGACGCAGTTGATTTTCTGCGACTTTTCTACTCCGAAGAATGACGGCAGTTTTAACCTTTACGATGATGTCCGTGATAAGCTGATAGCAAAGGGTGTTCCCGAAAGCGAAATCGCCTACATACACGATTACAATACCGATGTGAAAAAGCAAACGCTTTTTGCAAAGGTACGCAAGGGCGATGTGCGTGTGCTTCTCGGCTCAACTGCTAAATGCGGTGCAGGTACTAATGTGCAGGACAAACTGATAGCGTTACATCATCTTGATTGCCCGTGGCGTCCTGCCGACCTTGAACAGCGAGAAGGACGAATAATAAGACAAGGCAATCAGAATGATAAGGTATATATTTACCGTTACGTCACGAAAGATACGTTTGACGCCTATCTCTATCAGATTATAGAGAACAAGCAGAAGGGTATATCACAGATTATGACCAGTAAGACACCGGTCAGAAACTGTGAAGATGTTGATGAAGCTGTTCTGAACTACAGCGAGGTCAAGGCACTTTGTACAGGCAATCCTCTTATTAAGGAGCGTATGGAACTTGATATTAACATAGCCAAAATGAAACGCTTGCAGTCGGCTTATTTATCAGAAAAATACAGCCTTGAGGATAAACTGCTGAAGGTATATCCACAGCGTAAAGCTGATGCCGAAAAGTATATTGCTAACACTGCTATTGACGCAGAAAGCTATAAGCAATACAGCGAGGAATTCACGGAGATAGTAATTAACGGAGCGACCTTTACCGACAAAAAGGATGCCGCAAACGCACTGCTACACACAATACGGACTGTCGGCTCTACAGACTTGCCGAAGATAGGCACATATAAAGGTTATGATTTGAAGGTATCTTTCGATGGTGCTTATGGCGTTTATTATGTAACTATGGTAGGAAAAGCACGTTATACCTGGCAGGTCGGACAAGATCCGCTTGGAAACCTTACCCGAATGGAGAACACGCTGAAATCAATCGGCAATGTTCACGAAAAAGCTGTACACGATTTAGAGGTTATAAACCGTGACATTGCAACTGCGGAGGAATTTGTGCATACTCCGTGGGCAAGAGAAAAGGAACTTTCCGAAAAAACAGCAAGGCTCAGAGAGGTTGACAGACTTATAGCTGAAGCCGAAAAGAACGGTCAGCCAAATAATGAGCAGAGCGTTGACAGCGAGGAAGAACAGGAAATGTAAAACAGAGAGGGTGCGACATCGTGTCGCACCCTTACAATTTTTGAATTGTGGCAACCGGTAAAAAGAGGAGGATAAAATGAAACAGAATAGCAAAAAAGAAAATTTATCTCAAAATGAAGCAATACCCAAAAACGAGGTAAAACAAGCAAATATTGAGCTTTTAGATTTGTTTAAGATAAACCCAAACATAAGAGCAAACAAAGTGGCTTTAGGAAGATCTGAAAAAGGAAACAAATTTACAACCAAGAAAATACTTATAAATAACGGGATAGTAAAGATTGATGAAGATTAAATCTTGGAACAACATTGTTGATAATATTATTAAGGTAAATCGAATCTAATGCGTACGTGTAATATGCACGTTCAAAAGGAAAAGGAACTATTGACAGTAAATTTTCTATATCTGTTATTGCAATTACATCTATTGACGTATGCTTTGATTTGATTTTTGCACTTAAACGATGGTTCCCATCGATTAGAATGCAATGATCTAAATAATTTACTGGAAAAGGGATAATCAAGACAGGCTTATCTTTAATTTTGTGATTATGAAAAACCAAATGAAAATTATCTAAATGCTCTAACAATGAATCTATAGATATGTTATGCGATGGAAATGATGATGTAATCTTATTAGCCTTGCTTACGTCAAAATTTATGTAGAATTCAGTTGATCCAATTATTATTTTATGAGAATAGACCTCATCATAGTAAGAGTCAAAAGAATCCAGATTGTTAGCATAGGTATTTCTAAAGACATTTTTCCATTCATTAAAATACCAAGTAAATTGAGGGTGCCGTGTTGCTAATGTATCTAATCCTTGATTCAAAACTTCTAAATCTAAATCATATGGTTCGTTATTTTCAATTCTATAAAGCATTATATCTCCTTTTTGAAGTATTGTAATAAGCGACAACTTTATTATTACACATTTCTTTACTGAAGTCAATATGCGACACTGTGCCGCACCTATAATGAGAGCAACAGCATCCTATGGCAGTGCAACTCTGCCGGCTTTCACCGAATAACAAAACGAATAACAAAACGGAGGTTATAATGGATTACAGCAAAATGATAAATATAAAGCGTGAAACAAATGCAAATGATAATGCGTTTGCATTGCCGCCTAACAAAAAAATCACTGATACCGATGACGGCGGCGGATCATATTACGGCAACGATATAGGCGTGGAAAGTGAAGATGATTACAGCTATATGATTGAGGATGAAAATGAAGATACGGTAAAAAGCGTCAAGTTATCAAAAGAGCTGCTGTCATATTTCCTCAACGAGATTAAAAATATAGCGGTATCACTGCTTGAGCCATATCACACACATACATTTACCGTAAGTGTAACCGATGATTTCAAGGAAAGTATTAATAGAATGGGCGTGATAGAGCCGTTACTTATAGCACAGTCCACGAATTATGGTAAGTATGAGGTTATATCCGGACACAGAAGGCTTGAAGCCGCAAAAGCAGTCGGTCTTGAAAAACTTCCCTGCAGAATTGCAAGAGAAGATACTCCTCGTGAGATCCTTGATGAAATTATGGTCATAACCAATCTGCAAAGGCGTAACACATTCACGAAAATGGAACTTGCACGGTCACTCAGATTGCTGAATGACAGCCGGAAGAAACAAGGATACAGAACAGATATTATGAACAGCTCCGGAACATCGACCAAAACAGAACTCGCAGAAGAATTCGGAATATCGGTTAAGAAGCTATATATGCTAATCAGCTTTACTCAGCTGATTAATTACTTTGCTGAGAAGGTTGACGAGAATACGTTACCCGATAAGGTTGCATACTGTTTAGCATTTTTATCGGAGTATGAACAGCACATCGTCGAGGAATATCTTAACAGCAATCCGAATTATGTACTGACAGCCGATAAAGCGGAACGCTTGAAAGACAAAAAGGATAAAGATAAAAATCTTGATAAGCGGACAATCGACGCTATTCTTTCAGCGGTCCGGCAAAGAAAAGCGGTTGAAACAACTACAGTAAAACTGAATACAAGTACATTCGAAAAATACGGACTAAAAGGAAAAACCGCAAATGAAATTTCGGATATACTCGAAAAAGCGTTGCAAAACTATTTCGAGAACGAGCAGGAAATTGAATGATAGGTGCGACATCGTGACGCACCTGTTAATCAAGTGAGCTTTCAAGGGTGCGACATCGTGACGCACCTATGACAATAACAGCGGATTTTTCTTTTCTGAAGGCTTTTGTTGCTTGAACATAGCCAAATGCAAAGGCGATGAAAACAACTGGTTTACGAAACACCCATTGCAAAGCAACGGCAGGAATAGACGGGTGTCCCCGTCGCTGATACGGCTCTTTGCTATCGCAAAAATCAAGGGTGTAAACAGCATTTAAAGGGTGTAAAAATGGGTGTACTTAGTTTCACAGTGAAACTAAGTTTGTAAACACGCATTACAATCACGAAAATCAAGATTTTTTCAGTTTGCTTAAATCAAATTTCAGTATAGTGAAAATAAGCAAAAAAGGAGGGTGGAAAATTTGAATAATAAAAAAACAACAAAAATTTCGATTTATATTTCCGAAAGAGCATATGAGGATTTGAAAAAATTATCCGTTAAGAAAAGAACTTCTATGGCAAATTTAGTCCGTAATTTTGTAACGAAAGGACTTAATGTAGAAAATCACGATGAAAACGAAGAAGAATTCCGTCGTATGATACACGATGAAATGACAGAAGTTTTCAAGCAGGAAGTAGAAAGACTTATAAAGCTACAGGTGAAATCAACAAAGGCAAGTGCAATTACAATGTACACCGGGTTACAGATTATGTCGGAGTCTTTTGCGGATGATGTCAGCTTTGCACGTGTTGTAGCATCTGCAAGCAAACAAGCGGCGGCATATATGAAACAGAAAGAGAAATCTGATGATGAGTATATGCAGGATACTAATGAGATCTTAAACGGAATGAAGAAGGTAGTCAGAGCGGGTGAAGAATAATGTCATCGGCACTCATATATAAAATGAGGCTGACAGCTCCGAATAAACCCGGTACGGCAAGCCACAATTCCAATTACGTCAAGTATATTGCGGAGCGTGAACACGTTATGAAACTTTCGCAGGAAAGTGAAAGCGGACTGTTCGGCAGGATAGGCGGTGCAAATAACGATGAGCTGAATGTTGCCGATACACAAAACTATGTTTACGGTATCTCGAAAGCAGGCGTTACAGTGTACAACGCATACATATCATTCCGACCGGAGATAGCTAAAAGGCTTGAACTTGACAGCCTTGAGAAGTGGCAGAACTACATTAAGTTTCATATTGAAACACTGATGAGAGGGTACGATATACCTAAAGACAGATTTGAATATATTGCGGCTGTTCACGACAAGAAGGGACAGCCGCATATTCATATTTCGTTCTGGGATAAAGACCCGCCTGTCACAGTACAATTTGTAAAAAAGGAGGTATCGGATAATGTAAGAAAAAAACTGATACACGATACATTCGCAAATGAGCTGTCGTATTATTACGGCATAAGCAACGAAGCAATGTCGGACGCAAAAGAGCTTGTCGGGAAGCTGATGATTGATTTCGAGCGTGACATTTCCGGTATCTATTCCAATCGTTTTTCCGGAGTTGATATACCCGAAGAATTGATACAGAAGTACACCGATATACTGAACAATCTGCCGGGGCGAGGAAGAATAGCCTATGCATATCTTCCGAAAGAAACCAAGGACAAGGTTATCGGTATGATAAAAGAAATGATTATGTTGCCAAAGATGAAATCTATCATCAATGACTATTATTCGGGTGCAAGATCGGCGGCAGAAATGTTCGACAGCAAAGAAACCGAAAACGGCAAATCCGAAATTGACAGAAAAATGCGGAAAGCCGCAGGCGATTTGTATAACAGGCTCGGCAACATTATTCTGAAATCAATGCTCAGAACTCTGAAAGAGAACAATGAGCAAAGAGAAAAGGATAATGCCGAGATAAGCACAAAGATAACTGTTGATAGTATGGTATATGCTTTGAACGCAATGAGCAGATTGTTCAGAACACAAGGCTCTGCCGGAACAGTAAACACTGCTCACGTTCTGATCGGTGAGTTGTCAAAGCAGGCTAAGAAAGACATTGCAAGGCAGAAGCAAGATAAAGGACACGAGGTGTAATCTATGGAAACTCAGATATATTTTGATTTCAAAAACAATAAGCTGTCGCTTAAAGGAGTAAATGCCGGATATAAATTACTTGAGCATAATGAGTTTACCGATGTTGACGGCACGTTAATAGGCGTGGTGTTGGCAAAAAGTAAAACTCAGTACGCTACCTGGAGATATTCATTTTATCCCAAGAGTGAATACTTCAGCGGACTTAACTTAGGTCATTATTTCAGCAACGAGATTTCGGCTAAAACAGACTATTTTGAGCGGTTATCAGAAATGGGCAATAGACTAAAGTCAGAGATAAGCAAAACTTGTTGTGAAACAGATGAAGATATGGAAATCTGAATACTTAGTAACATAAGTGCGACACGATGTCGCACCTAAAATAAAGGAGGTACAAATGAACGAATTAAAGGCACAGCTTATCAAGAATATGCAGGCAGAACTTGACGAGCTGAAAGAGGACTTGCTGAATATCTCACCACAGGAAATACTCAGCAGAGCATATGAATATGCGATGAAAGCGGAAATAATCTATGCAGCACACGATGCTGATCTTGATGATTATCAGATTGAAGCACTGCTAAAACACCCATCGCCACTGAATGATGTGTACTGCAAGTATCTGAAGCACGATGAAACATCGTTATCGGACGAGCTTGCAAACTGCCTTGTTGAAGAAGCCAATATTGCCAATGAGAAGCGTCACGAAGAATACAGTGACGCTTTCTTTGTTGATAATGAACGTAAATGCATTGTATGGATGTATTACAATCCCGACAGCAATGCCGGAGGTCAATACGTTACTAACATTATCAGTTTTGATAAACTGGCGAAAATTTCATCGGTAAATCGCATTGTTGACGATTACTTTAATACGCAGATAAGCTCATTGTGTACACAGTATCTTTCAGATGTTGGTACGGATGATTATAAGGCGGCTGAACGAATGTTTTACGATAACCCCGATTTCGTCAATACAACATATACAACAATGCAGGCTCTTACAAAAATTGCTCTTACCAATGAATGGGAAAACGATTTACACAATGATCTTCCCTCTTTTATCAAATCAGCGTTTGCTTGGGACGAACTTATAGGATATGGCAGTATAGATGATGAAATTCAGTACGAAGAAACACCGGTAAAAGTTGTCCGTGACTTCTTCTTGAAAGAAAAAGGTACTATGTATTCATACGAGGGCGAATACACGGATTGCATTTGGAACCTTGAGGAACGTGACGGAAAGCCCGTAATAAACATAGCTGTAGAGCGTGAAAATGAAAGCAAACCGTTATTTTCATTCGACAAAACATTTGAATGGAATGATATTACAAATGCGGTTATCGCCCGAATTCAGCAGGAAAAAATATACAACAAACTCGTAGAACACTGTTATAAATTCAGTAAATACCATACAGACGATTACAGCGTATATGATCCCGAAGAAGGCAGAACAGTAATCAGAGGCAATGCCGAGCAGATAAAAGAATGTTTCGGCAAACTTTTAAATAAGCAGGAAGTCAAAATGCTTATTGAAACCGAAATCGTTCCTGCACTTGCAAAAGCCGATGAGCAGTTTGAAGTTGATTGTGAAAACGATGATATGGAAATATAAGTGCGACATCGTGACGCACCTGTAGAAAGGAATAACATATATGAATGAATCAAAAACAAGAAGAGATTGGGAAGAAGAAGCAGACACGTTTATTTTTGAATGGAGAAAGGCTACCGATGCTGATCCTACATTCGATGACGTGCTGAAAGAAGCAAATAGTATCGGGGAAAAAGAGATAAGTGAAATGTCTGATAACGGTAGACATTTCTCAGAAAACACTCCTAAAAAATATGCTGAAACGTTATGGGGATATATCAATGATATTCTCGAAAAAGAAAAAGAAGAAGAAATGGAAATATAAGCATATACGGTGCGACATCGTGTCGCACCTATAAATAAATCAAATACCAAAGGAGGACAGAAAAATGTCAGAAGAAACAAAGAAGCCTGCTGAGGAGCAGACAAAGAAAGCTGAATATATCAGCGAGAAAGCAATGGCGGAGATACTCAAAGGTATCCGTCAGAGATTACCTGTTAAGGAATACGCAAACAAGAAGTTTTCGCCCGAACAGATGAAGCAGATAAGGCTCGGTATGAAAAGCGGTATATCATACCAGCTCTATGCCGCACCGTACATCTCTCCGTCAGCTATGAAACAGTGGCGCAAGATGCTTGAGAAAGGTGTTGGTGATAAAGACATCATCGACTATCTTGCACAGGACGGACGTTCCTATGACGCTGAACAGATAAAGCAGATCCGTATGGGAATGAAAGACAAACTTGACGTAAAGCTGTTTGCAAATCCCGATTATTCTGCCGAGCAGATGAAGCAGATAAGGCTCGGTGTCAAGAATGACATTGATTATGAGGTCTATGCAAACGGGAATTTCTCGGCGGAACAGATGCAGAAAATCAGACTTGAAATGCTGATTGCAAAGATAATCGACTATATCAAGGAAAAGTTTACTCAGCTGTATCAGTCGATGAAGGCATACGCAAATCTGTATATGACAAAGCTCCCTGTCGAGCCGGAAGAAGATATGTCTCCCGAAGATGTAAAGGACGCACAGCTCTTTACTCTTATGAAACGTGCGTATGACAAGATGAACGATAACTATGAGGACTTCGAGGAGATGAGCTTCGACGAAAAGGTTGACAGCATAATGAAAGAATTTGAGCGATGCAATGAAAACGAAAGAACGCATACTGTTGCAAAGAGCAATGAACTTATCCCGGAAGGTACAGAAAAACTTGAAGAAAGATGTTTCTCGGACCGTAAGAATATATCCGATGTAGTAATTCCCGGAAGTATCCGAGAAATACCATATATGGCTTTCGCAAGCTCATCGGTGAAAACAGCAGTAATCGAGCCGGGCGTTGAAAGCATCAGCTCCTGTGCTTTTGCGGCTACTGACCTTGAGAGTATATCAATTCCCGATACGGTTAAGCATATCGGTGAACAGGCATTTGCTATGACCGACATAACCTCGATAGAAATCCCTGCGAGCGTAAAGGCTATCGGTTACCTTGCCTTTCACGGTTGCAGAAATCTGAAAGAAGTTACTATGTCAAAGGGTACGATATTTGATAAGGACACTTTCCCGGAAGGTGTCAACATCAGATACAGAGAAAACGAGCAGGTACAGAGCGAACCCGAAGAAGAGGAAGGTTTTGAACCGGAGATTTAACGCAAAGGGCGTTAAACATATATCAATAGGTGCGACCGGAGCGTCCGGTGCGACACGGTGTCGCACCTGTAAATGCAGAAAGGAATGAAAACAATGTTAAACGTAAAAGTAACAAGACTGCAACCTGTGGTATCACAGAATGCAAACAAGCTCAGAGCCATAGCCGACATCGAAATCGGCAACGGACTTATGATCTATGGACTGCTGTATAAGCTGAACAAGGATAACGAATTCTATGTACAGATGCCTCAGCATATCGGACGTGACGGCGATTATCACTCCACGGTTGAGCCGCTGTCTAAGGAATTTGCGGCAAGGATAAAGTCTGAGGTTGAAAAAGCCAATATCGAAGGTAAGAATTACACGCCCACAAGCGAGGAAAGTGAGCCGCTCAGATTTACTTTCAATATGAGAAACGGTGCAAACGGTAGCGTATACGGAAATATGCGTGTCAACGATGATCTGCTTGTACATAACATAAGTGTCAAGGACAGGCTGGACGCAGAAACCGGCAATGTCGTGAAGTTTATTTCTCTGCCGTCAAAGCAGGCTGACAACGGTCAGTGGTGGAGCGTTGTAAGACCATCAAACGATACGGTTAAGGAAGCTATAAATCATTACGGCATATCCGCAATCGGCAAAATTGCCGTTGAAACCGTCGGCAATATCAAGTATAAAGATTTGAAGGAAAAAGCACCGGAGCTTTCTTTTTACCGTCATCAGAACGTGAATTACGGCAAGGCTGTCGGAGAAGAATTGTCAAAGGCAGGTATTATGTGGAGCGGTAAGGTCGAAAAGACCGGTATGGTCATCACAATATCCGCAGACGAGAACGATTCCTATTCGAAGATAATAACTGAAATGCGTGAGCGTAACAAGGCTCAGACAGCAGAGCAGGCACAGACAGCGGGAAAGGTTGACGAAAGTGCATTTTTTGATATGAATGCACCTGAGCCTTTCTGAAACAAATAATATGTAATTTACCGGGATTGTGAAAGCAGTCCCGGCTTTTACATTACAGGAGGCAAAATGAAAATTTTCAAAATCATTGCAACTCTTGTCGGATGTGTGATTGCACCTGTTGTATCTGTATTTTTATCATACAGTCTTGATGTTATGCTGACAACACAGAAGCTGAAACTGTTTGACTTCAACACCTGCCTTGAAGGTCTGAAAATCAATCTGAAGCAACAGCAGCTCTTTATGATATTTACAGCACTGCTTATAGGTCTGATTATCTTTGTTGTGTTTGTTGCGATGAACAACAAGTATAAGGCTGATACAATAACGGTCACGCCGAAAATAAAGATACCCGTTCCTGCAGGCGAAGGTCAGAACGGCTCGGCACGGTTTATGAACGACAGTGAAAAGCATAGCGTTTTCGCTACATACAAGCTGAAACAGTCAAGTGATTTATGCCGTGTACTGAACAGAAATGGCGAAGATTATTACAATGCTGTTTCAAAAAAAGGTAAATATCTGCCGTTTATTCCGATACCGCTTGATAAGATTAACAAAAATGAGTTTCCTGCCAAAGGCGGACTTGTTGTCGGAATGAAAAAGCACGGCACTTACGAGGAAATCTCATACATAGCGAAAGACTATCACTCGTTGATATTCGGGGCAACAGGCTCCGGTAAGACAAGAACACTTGTTTTACAGTCAATTATCTTCACTGCACTGGCTGGTGAAGGCATTGTAGTAAATGATCCGAAAGGCGAAATTTACTACTATACTCATCGTGTTCTTGAGTCACTCGGCTATGAAGTAATTGTAATGGACCTACAGAATCCAGAAAAATCGTGCGGCAAGAACTTATTGCAACCGATAATTGACGCTGTAAACGAGAAAAAGACCGATAAGGCACAGAGAGCAACGTGGGACTTAATCGAAATGCTTGTACCGAAGTCGGATAAGGGCGAGCCGATATGGACAAACGGTGAAAAGGCTATCATCGGTGCCTGTGTGCTTGCTGTAGTATGTGACAACACGGATAAGCCGCAATATCAGAATCTCACGAATGTGTATTACTTCCTTGCAAATATGGTTAAACCCGGTGCAGATAATAAGACACCGCTTGAAGGCTATATCGCAAAACTGGACGATACGCACCCAGCAAAGTCTTTGCTTGGTATTACTGACGTTGCACCGAGCAGAACAAGATCGAGTTTCTACACATCGGCACTGACAACATTAAGATTGTTTGCAACAAACGATATTGCCAGTGTAACCGGTACGTCAGATTTTGATTTTACTACGATTGCTCAGAAGAAACAGGCAATATTCTACATCCTGCCGGATCAGAAAACAAGTTACTATCCTATAGTTACCTTGCTTGTCAATCAGCAGTATGAACTGCTTGTAGACTATGCAAAGGACCACGGTAACAGATTGCCGATAAGGGTAAACTTCTTCCTGGACGAGTTTGGTAACTTCACACCGATAAGCGATATACAGGCAAAACTCACTGTCGCAAGAGGTTACGGAATACGTTTCAATCTGTTCATACAGGATATGGCACAGCTTGAAGATAAGTATGACAAGAATGTTGCAAATATCATAATGGGTAACTGTACCGTATGGGTATATCTTGCGGCGGCGGGCAAGGAAACAAACGAACTTATAAGCAGTAAGCTCGGTAAGTACACAACACTAAAATACAGCTCATCGGGAAATAAAGCAAGATACTCAAATCCCTCATCGGGATTTTCTTCACAGCTTGAGGGACGAGAACTTCTTACGGCAGATGAACTTGCAAGATTCTCACGTCCATATCAGCTTGTAATGGTACTTGGTGAATATCCGGCTGTAATGGTGTCATACGACCTGCACAAGTGGCAGTTTAACCGCTTTATGGGACTCGGAAACGAGAGCCATAACAAGCAGTACATTCAGATTGTCACTGACAGCAGACAGGATAAGCGTAATACAAACGCTAAAATTCCGTTATGGGAGGTCTGGAAAGAGCAGACACCGCAAGCACCGCAGGAAATCGAGTACAATTACTTGTTAAGGCGAAAAGAAGCAAAAGAAAACAATGAAAAATCCGAAACCTATGATATTACTAAAAACGCATTCTATATTGCGGAAGATGAGGTAATTGACAAGGGAGAGGACTTATTCCGGAGGAAAGAATAATGAACAAGTTAAAGAAAATCAGAAACCGCATTTATAACGCCATATCATCGTTTATGGCATTGACATTTCTTACAATGTCGGTATTTGCAGAGGGTAACATTGCAAACAGCGTAATTGCGACAGGCACAAAAAAGCTGATAGCAGATGTCAGCTCCTGGCTTACAAGCATAGCGATAACTGTTACCGCTGTTGTATGCGTATATCTGTTTGTCCGACGTGCAATGTCGGATGAGCAGGACAAGAAGCAGTGGGATAACAGATTAAAGATAACCGCTGTTTCGGGTATCGGTGCAATAACTGCAACTGCACTGATAGGTGTAATCGCAAGCTATTTCGGAGGCTGATTTCAATGCTACACAAAATACGGTCAAGGGCATATTTGACCGGCAATGACAGCGTATTAGCTGTTGCTGATGTAAATATTGATGATGCGGTAATAATCCGTGACTGCCGGCTTTTAAAAAGTGCGGACGGCAACATCGAAGCACAGTTACCGCAAATCAAAAACAAAGACGGAACATACACACAGACAGTACAGCTGATTAATTATCAGTCTGTACTGATGAAATCGCTGAAAGCAAGCATTTTCGAAGCGTATACAAATGCTCTCAAAGGGAATCCGCCTGTATCAAAAGAAAAAACTTTTGAAATGGAAAAAGAGCAGTTTGAACTGCAAAGGCAGGGCGTTAAAGCAGAAATACGGCGGATTAACTTGCCGGATTGCCCTGCACTTAAAGCGATAACCGATATAACAATTGACAACTGGCTTGTTGTCAGAAATATACGGCTTGTTGCCGAAAAGGACGGAAAAATAAAGCCGGTAATGCCGCAGAAATCATTGCCGGACGGCACACGATGTGATCGGGTGGCGATAAAAGATGATACGTTGCTTGAAAAAATACGGACAGCAACAACTCAACTATATATGCGGCACGATGTGCCACAGCAATCGGCAATAGCAAAAGCGGACGATATGTATATGTTCCCGTAAATGTGAGGTGATAAATTAATGGCGGCTATATTAGTTATTCTGTTTTCCGTCATACTGAGCAGTATGACACCGCTTGTTTTTGAAGCGAGCGACCAACTGATACCGATAGTCTTTGAAGTTGACAAGACGCTCGGACAGTATCTCTCAACAGCGTCATCAACGATATATAATATAGGCATTTCACTGATGATACTGAAATTTCTTAAAAAGGGCTTTGAAATATACGTTATGGGAACAGACGGAGATCCGGATATGGACCCGTTACAGCTTGTGACGAATTTCATAAAAGCAATGGTTGTCGCTATAGGTTTCAGACCTATTTATGATATTTTCGTGCGGATACTTAAAGAAACAGTAAACGCAATAACGACAAGTATGAACATCTACAAGGAAGTAACCGATTTTACCGGCATAGGAATAATCAACGGCGTATTCTTCCTCATAGCACTTGTAATATTTATGATACTGTTCTGTAAGGCTTTCGGGCTTGGTATCAATATGATGATATTGAATATCGGAATGCCGCTTGCCTGTACCGGACTACTCGATAATGACAAAGGAATGTTCAAAAATTATTTTATGACCTATGTAAAGACATTTCTGACCGTACTTATACAAGTAGTTCTTAGTAAGCTCGGACTTTATATCATAGTCACATCTGCAGGTATAGGAAACATTGTATCGGGCAATTTTGATTTGGTAAAAATGTTCCTGGGCTTGGCTTGTCTTACTACAGCACTCAGTACGCCTAAACTGCTTGCAGAGTTTCTTGTGCCTTCCGGTCCGGGCGGTGGTGCTATGAGCAAAATATATGCGGTAAACACGATTAAGACAGCGATAAAGGGTGTTACAAAATAGGAGGGATAAATGACTACAATTGACCAGCTCAGTCTGATAATACAGGGCTTACTCGTAGCAGGAGTAGCACTCAGAGTAATTATCCTGCTGATAAAGATTGTTCTCAATCCCGATGATAAGCCACAACTGATACCGAAAATAAGAAATGCACTTGTATTTATGGTTTTTGGTATCATAATTTTTCAGATAAAAGACCTTATCGTCCGGTACTATTCATAAGGAGGACAGACAAATGAAAGATGAACATTTATATATCCCGTATGGCTTGATAATAGAAAAGCAATGGTGGGACGGTTGCGGACCGAAGCAGAAGCCACACTTGATAATCGGCGGGCTTATATCACTCGGACTTGCGTTTTTTATTTCTCTGCTGATACATATCATAATCGGACTTGCAGTAGGGATATTCGGTATTTTGGCTACAGTAACACTGATTACAAAGCAGGACAAGATAAATCTTTCGATAATCGAATACATCGGGCTGATGATCCGGAAAAACAAGGAGCAGCAGAATTTTCTTTACAAGTATAAAGATGATTATGGGATTATGTGACAAAGATACACAACAGGTGCGTCACAGTGACGCACCTTGAATATAAGAGCAACAGTAATCATACGGGTGCAACTCCCGTAGCTCTGAAAATAAAGATGTGACCGGAGCGTCCTGTGCGACACCGTGTCGCACTTGAAATTGACATAAGTTAATGCAACGTGATAGAATAGGAGTAGAAATGAAAAACAACTACTATTGCCGAGCGTGGTACAAAGGCAAAAAACGTAAAGCTCTTGAGCAGGCAGTGTCATTATTAATGCAATTTGACTGGTGTGACTGCAATGAATTATCACAGGACAAGCAGAATACCGCAAAAAAAGTATTGAATAATCTCTATGCGATTATGGCTGTTACACCGTATGATAAGAAGAAAGCGGAAGTGATTGAAGAAATACGTTACATAGAAATTCTGATGAGAGCATTCAAATATCTTTTGCAAAAAGACTACTGGAACTGTTGCCACGAATTATCGGATTTGTTCGAGCTTGAGCCTGTTTTTCAGCCACACATAGCATACGCAACACAAAAATTACTTGAAATGGCGGTAAACTAATGTTTATAAAGAAGAAAATCAAAAAACGTTCTATTGATAATAAGCACCAATTCAATTGTGTTTATGATTATATCAAAAATACTGCTGAAGAAGTCGATAAAAAGACAGCAATAATGTTTTGTGATTATGTTATCGACATTCTGTGCAAGAACATAGAGAGTAATATGCAATTGAATTTTATAAATCATAATGTTGATGATTTTGTTCTCCCATTTCACGAAAATGAATACGAAAATGAAAATCCATATTCTTCATTCATTTGGTTTCCTGTCAGCGTAACAGTAAAAGGGAAACCTATTAATACCGAAACTGATTCTATGATCGACATAGATTTAGCCAAATGTCACTTATTTTGTAATACTCGTAAAACTAACTCGTTGTTGAAGTTATTAAAATATATAAGTGATTCCGGATTTAATTTTGATAAAGACAGTCACCGTGCTATGTATATAGAATATCTGAATGTTTGTACTTTTGTGAGCGAGGGCGTGCATTCTCTCTCAATAGCACATCATCTCAAACAGGGAAAGATAACGGCAAAATTAATTGATATAACCACAATATTCTCGTATGTCAGTACGGACGGCGATTATTGGTATGTAAATGGCGATACTTATAATGAATACCTTGCTGAAGATTATAGGTTTTGCTTGATTTATGAGATAGCAAAATTCAAGTACGGACTTGAACACGAATAAAATAATCAATTCCCGTAGTTCTGAAAGCAAAGGTGCGACACCGTGTCGCACCTTAAATCAGCCGCAGAAAAAAGAAAGCCCGCCCAAAATGCTGTAATCGTGTAACATTTGGCAGAAAGCAACAAAAAGCGATACTATACTTTGTCAATGTTTTTGTCGCTGTCGGCTGGACTTTTTGCCGTAAGTGTGTTACAATATACTTAGGAAATAGTACCGAATCGAAAGGAGATGCACAAATGGCAAGAAATATAGTAAAGGCAAAGCTGGATATAATATTCAAGAAGTTGTTCACGGACGAGGGAAATCAGCATTTACTACAGGCTTACTTATCGGATACGCTCGGTATACCGTATGATTCGATAGAAAACCTCGTTGTACTCAATTCCGAGATAATGCCGGACAGCATAACCGAGAAATACAGCCGTATGGATATTCGTATGAAAGCCAATGGCAGACTGATAAACGTTGAAATGCAGATTAAAGACGAGGGCGATTACAAGGATCGTTCGCTCTACTACCTGTCTAAGCTGTACAGCGGTCAGCTTAAAAGCGGAGAGGTGTACGGCTCGCTGAACCAGTGCATTTCGATAAATATCATCAACTTCAATCTCTTTGACTGCGAAGAATATCATTCATCGTTCTCAATGAGAGAGGACAGCAGAAACGAACAGCTTACGGATAAATTCACGGCTCATTACTTCGAGCTGAAGAAAATAGGCAAGAATATCGACAAGAACAACAAGCAGGAGCTATGGCTCAGACTTATCAATGCAGAAACGGAGGATGAACTTGATATGTTACAGCAGACAGGCGTAAAGCAGATACAGGACGCAGTAGTTGTACTGCACAAGATGAGTGCAGACGAAAAGACAAGAGAGCTTGCGGAAATGCGTGAAAAGGCTCTGCATATCGAAGCAACCGAAAAGGCACACGCAAAAGCCGAGGGAAGAGCCGAGGGAAGAGCCGATTTACTCGAAGAACTCTTAAAGCAAGGCATAATAACAGAAGAGCAAGCCAAGAACTACAGAAATTGAGTTAACTAAAAACCCCACACCACAAAGGAGGACAAAATGAAACGTACCCACACCATACTCGCAACAATAACCCTTATCAGCGTAATACTGACCAGTGCTTGCACGGCAGGCAGTGCAAACAGCACAATGTCCTCCGTACCCGAAACGGCAGTGACAACTACCGCTCCGGCAGTAACGGGAACGGTGATGGATAGGATTGACGAGCCGAAAGCAGAAACAACTACTGCTCAGACCACTACAGCTGTCACTACAAAACCACAGGAAACAAAAAGTGCTGAAACTACCACTACCACCACAAAAGCGGTAACAACGGCAAAGCCAAAGCCGGCAACGACAACAACCGCCGCCACAACAAAGCCCGCTCCCGAATGGACAGAAACAAAGGCAAGCGGCACAAAGTACGTCAACACCGACTGCTACAGCCGTAAGAAAGCTGTACTCGGCGCTGAAACGGTAAAGCTGTACAACGTGAACGATAAGGTCACGGTAACTGCTAAGACCGATACAGGCTACTTCAAACTTTCTGACGGTAGCTTTATACACGGTGACTATCTGAGCGACAGCAAGATTGTTATACAGACTACAACAACCACAAAGAAAGCTGAAGCACCTAAGCCTTCACAGACAACAACGAAGAAACAGGAAGGCAAGCCGAAGTCCATATATGAGTATCCGTTCGACCTTGAAGCTATAAAGAAGGTCATTGTTGATGACGCTGTAAACAATTACGGACTCATAAATGATGATGATCCGAGCTGGGTGCCGGAGGGTAGTTCGTGGTTCACTCCGCTTGTTATCTGTTGTGATTTGCACCCAAATGTAGTTAAACGAGATGTTGAGAGCTTTGCAAAGGATAACATTAAAGGATTTATGAAAAAAGGCGATTACTTCAAAATCTACATTCGTGATATATCCGAAGATATGGATATACGAGATGAAAACGGAAAGCTGACAAAAGCATATGCTATATACTTCTTAAGAAGCCAAGCCGGTGACGATGGCAATCCCGAATATCCGTAAAAAATAAAAACTTAATATACTTCAAGAGCTTTGATTTTTCAAGGCTCTTTTTCTTTTTCTGAAAGCAAAAATTCAAAGCAGTCCGCAACCCGTAGGACTGCTTTTTTATATATATTTTCAAAAAAATCAAACAAGAAAGGAAATCAGTATGAAAAACAAATTCAAAAAGCTGACAAGCTTGCTTTTGGCAAGCATTATGATGTTGGTAGCACTTCCTATTCAGACATTAGCGGCTGAGTGGGGTAAGGGCGATACCGTGTATGCGGCAATGATAGGTGATTTTGTCGGTTCTGACGGTAAGCCTTACGCCGATAAGTACAATTACGACTACATCTACTATAAGTCGGACGGTAGCATAGGAAAAGCAACTCGTTATGCTTCTACTCACGCAAAGTTAGGCGTAAGTAAGAACGGCATTATTCAGCCCGCTATATGTATTGAAGCCGGTGTTGCATATAACACAGGAAGTTCTTATGTAGGTGAAGGTAACAATAATACCTATTTAATGAATCTTCCCTATGCAATCCGCAGAGATTTAAAAATCGCTCTTTTATGCGGTTTTAACAGCGATACAAAATCATCACCTGTAGCAAATACAAATCTTGATGACTTTTGGTTCGCTACACAGGCAGTATCGTGGGAAATTCAGCAAGGTCTGCGTACAGAATACGGTAAAAGTGACCTGGCTGTTAATTCAATTATTCCTAATACACCTAAAACAGCTTATTACGACCAGTTAAAAGGCAGACCTGCCGAAAAGTGCTATGAGTACATTCTCGGTAAGATGAAAAGCTATTCACTTATACCGAGTTTTACCCGTGATACAAAATCAAATGCACAGACTCATGTTTTGAGATACAATTCAACAACAAAAAAATATAGCGTAACGCTGACTGATAACAACAACAGCGGTATGCCTGCAAGTGCTTTCAATATTTCGGGAGTTACTGTTACAAAGAGTGGTAATAAGTACACCTTCAGCACAACGACCAAAATTAGCGGTACAAAGGCTTGTACATATAAAGCTAACCGCACAAGCGGAGATCAGCTCGTTATATGGAAATCGGGCAATGGTTCTCAGACTATGGCGGCGGGTATTGATGACCCTGTGCAGTTCTACGCAAATTTTAAGACCGAAAGCACAGGCACGGCTCAGATCAAGAAAGTCTGGGAACACAATCACGATACTTCAAGCACGAAAGCCGATAACAGCGACATCTATTTCACGATAAAGAACAGTTCGGGTACGACAATCAAGGCTACAGGCAGTGCAGGTAGCTACACCTACTCTGCAAGCGGTTCCGTAACTAAGTTCAAGCTCAACAGCAGTAACACTTTTTTAGTAAAATCACTCCCCGCAGACACATATACGGTCTATGAGTATGGTAATGACGGCGCAGGAATACCGTACTACACACGCAGTAATCTTAGTAAGACGGTGAAGGTTACGGCGGGCGGCACAGGAACGGTAACGTTCACGAATACAAGAAATACCGGAACGGGCGAAGTAATAAAAACTTGGGTGGATACAAACGGTAACGCAATATCCGCAAACGCAAAAAATCAGCAGATATATTTCCGCATCAAAAACGCTGACGGAAAATATATAACTGTCAACGGTACGAAGTACAGCGGCTCATATTCTTTTGCCGGAACAACAACTAAAGCAACATCACTGTATGTTAATCCCAGTACAGGTACTTTCACAGTTTCTGACCTGCCTACAGGCAAGTATACCGTATATGAGTACGGCTCACCGGACGGATATACCGTAAATAAGGCTTCTCAGACGATAACTATCGCAAGCGGGAAAACAGCGTCCGTATCGTTTGTGAACAGCGAGGACAGCGGTACAGCTCAGATAAAGAAAGTCTGGCTGTCCGATACAACTCTTACATCTGCTCAGATCGCAAACCTTGAAAAGAACGTTACTTTTATGGTAAAGGACAGCGACGGCAAGTTTGTTAAGGTCACAGGCTCGGCAGGAGCTTATGTTTATGCCGGCACTCAGACTACTGCCAACAGCTTGAAGCTCAGCGGAAGTAAGTTTAACATAAACAAGCTCCCGATGGGAACATACAGTGTGACCGAAATCAATAACGCAAGCGGTTACAATCCGAAAACGCAGACAAAGACCGTCACTATCGCCAGCAAAGGTGAAACAAAAAGCGTATCTTTTACAAACAAATCAACACCTGTTGTTGTTATAAGAAAACATTTCTCTGATGAGGACAATCTGACAGCCGCACAGCTCAAAGCTCAGTACGCTAAGGTTACTGTAAATCTTCAGGTACTCGGTTTCAGCGGTAGTGCTTCCTCGAATCCGCCGGCAGGATATTATGTTAATTTTACCGGTAGCAATGGCAATTATACTTTCAAAGATGTAACTGCTACAAAGTCATCTGCATCTGACTTAAAGCTGAATGAAAACGGCGAAATGACTATTTCATTCGGTTCTAACACAAATCCGTATTACTTAGCTGTCATCGAAACGTACAGCGGAACGGAGTACGATGTTGATAACCGGGACCAGCGTATTGACCTGGGCAATGGTGATCCAAATACCGTAATCGACCTTGATGACATCGAGCTTGACAATCAGCTTAAGACAGGCTCAGTGCAGATTGACAAGCAGTTTTTAAACGAAAACGGCGCAATTGAAAATATCCCCGATGACAAACTTGCCGAGGTCGCTTTTAAAATCAAGCACAACGGCAAATATCTCACCTTTACAGGCTCAAACGGCAGTTATACTTATAAAGGCGAGAACAATACCGGTACAGAATTAAAGCTGAACAAAGACACATATAACTTTATTGCAAACGAGCTTCCCGCAAGAGAAGAATACACAGTGTACGAAGTAAGCGGTACAACAGGTTACAGCTTCTCAATCGACCCCGTGACTTTCACCATTACTCCTGCCGGCTCGGTAAAGAAAGTGTTTACCAACAAGGCAATGACCGGTACGATAAGCATTGTAAAGCACAGTGCTGACGGTGTTCTTTCCGGCTGGCAGTTCAGAGTAACCGGCACAGCCAAGACCGGACAGAGTTATGACAAGACCTTTACTACCGACGCAAAGGGTACAATCACAATCAGTAATATCCGTATCGGTGATTACAAGGTTACAGAGGTCAAGACAGGAAAGACAGTCGGTTATATTACCGAGAACAGCAAAGACCTTGAAGTCAATACCGATACTGTAACAACCGTCAACTTCGAGAACAAGCCGTATGCGAATATCGTTATCAACAAGGTTGACAGCGTAAAAGGCACTGCTCTGAGCGGTGCTACATTCGGCATTTATACGGACACTGAATGTGAAATTCCTGCACAGGCATATACATCGGCTACAGATGATACTCTGACAGACGCTGTAATCACAGAAAGTGCGACAGGCAAGTACACTTGCAACTTCCTGCCGATTGAGAGCAAGGACGGTACAACGTATTATGTAAAGGAGCTTTCAGCTCCCGACCATTACGCTATTGATACAGACGTACACCCGGTAACGCTTAAAACGGCAAATTCAACCGTAGCAGTTTCAAACAACGCTACATCGAAATTCTATGAAACGCCTTTAGGCTCGGTCAGAACGACAAAGGTTGACGCAGATCATCCCGATGTACTTCTGAGCGGCGCCGAGTTTACAGTATATCAGTCTGATAAGGCTACTGTATACGGCAAGCTCGCAGAAACATCAAAGGGTACATATCAGCTTGACGAAATCCCGGCAGGCACATATTACCTCAGAGAAACAAAAGCACCGCAGTATTACAATATCGACAACACATTCTATCAGTTTACAATTTCTGACGCAGGCAAGGTTGTCGATGTGTCAATCAACGGCAACGACAAGTTCCCCAATGCTCCGCAGAAGGGCAATATAAAGATAGTCAAGAGAAGTGCAGACGATGTTCTTTCCGGTTGGAAGTTTGAAGTTTCCGGCACGGCTCTTAACGGCACACCCGTAGCAACCAAGACATACACAACAGACGCAAAGGGCGAAATCAATATATCAAACCTCCTTATCGGTACTTATACCGTAAAGGAAGTAAAGGACGGCAAGACAGTCGGATATATCACGCCTGCAAATCAGACGATTGAAGTAAAGAGCAATGCAACTACTACTGCAACGTTTGAAAACAAGCCTTTCGGTCACATTGTTATCAACAAGGTTGACGCAAAGACCGGCGAAAAGGTAACAGGTGCTACATTCGGTATCTATACCGACAGCACTTGCAAGACAGTAGCAAAGGCGTATAAGTCGGACACTGACAGCACACTTGTAAATGCAGAGATTATCGAAACAGCTACAGGAGTGTACACTTGCAACAACTTACCTATAAGCAGTGCAACAGGCACAACTTACTATGTAAAGGAGCTTACAGCTCCCGAAGGCTACTACCTTGACACAGACGTACACCAGGTAACGCTTAAAACAGCAAACGCTACTGTATCGGTAAGCAATGAAATCGGAAAATCCGACTTTAACGAATATCCTTACGGTCACGCACAGCTAACTAAAGAGTGGATACTTGATAACGGTACTAACGATTTAACAGCCGATGAGCTTGTGGCATATAAGGCACAGCTTGAAAACAGTCTTTATTTCACGATAAAGGACAGCTCGGGCAACTATATTACGGCTACAGGTTCGAACGGCGTATACAAGTACGCATCACAGTCCGCTACAGAGTATAGATATACGCTCAAGAACGGCACCTTCAATGTTGCTGAACTGCCTACCGGTACATATACCGTCGAGGAACACAGTTCGCTCAGCGATTATACGATAAAGTCTGCAAATCCTGTTACTATAACAGTCGTAAGAAATCAGACTGCTCAAGCTAAATTTATAAACGAGCGTGATAAAGGAACAGCTCAGATAAGCAAAAGCTGGGTACACCCCGAAACTTTGACATCGGCGCAGATCGCACAGCTTGAAAGCAATGTAAAGTTTACGGTTAAAAACGCAAACGGCGAATATTTAAAGGCAAGCGCAGCAATTAACGGCAAGTACACTTATAAAGGTGTACAGACCACAGAATCATACTTTGTACTGAACAACAGCAAGTTTGAGATTGTCGAACTGCCCACCGGTACATATACGATAACCGAGTACAACAATGCGGTCGGCTATCTTCCCTTAACTCAGAGCAGAACGATTACTGTTACCAAAGGAAAAACGGCAACGGCAGCATTTGTAAACGAGGTTATTTTGGGCAATGTCACATTAACGAAGGTCGATGAGGACTATCCCGAAAATAAATTGACAGGTGCTGTATTTACAGTTTACAAGAGCGATAAGAAAACCGTAGTCGGCACAATGAAGGAAACTGAAACAGGCGTGTACAGCCTTGAAGGACTTGTATACGGCGGATACTATGTACAGGAAACCAAAGCACCCGAATATTTCATTCGTGATGTCAACTTCTATTACTTTGAAATTGTGAATGACGGCGAAACTGTAGAAGTTTCCAACGATGAGCTTGGCAAGGGTACGTTCATAAACGCTCCTCAGAAGGGCGAGATCAAGATAGTAAAGACTTCTTATGACAATAAGGTCGAAGGAATACATTTTGAGGTAACCGGAAAGACATACACAGGTCAGACATTCAGCAAGATTTACACTACTGATGAGAACGGTATAATCCGCATTAACGATTTAAGAGCCGGTGAGTATACCATACACGAAGTTAAGGATGAAGCGTCAGCAGGCTATCTTTTGCCCGAAGATAAGCAGTTAACGATTGACCGTGACGGTGCAATGCTTGTTGCCAATATGCGCAACAGCAAGATACCGGACAATCCCCCGACAGGTGCAAGTGAGGACAGCTTTACGCAGACGGCAGTTATTATCATATCAATGGTAATGATGAGTGCGGCTGTTGTGCTTGGTTTCCCGTTATCGAAGCGTAAGAGAAAACGCTAAGCAGCATTAATATTTTATTGTCACCGGGCGGCAGAAAAGCTCTGCCGCCTTTATGGTGGCTTATGGAGGTAAGATATGAAAAGAATACTGAATAAGTCAGCAAATGCAATGAGAAAAAAGGACACAGGTAAATCATTAAGTAAAATCAAGCCTGATAATATTCAGGTGTTCGGAAGCTACGTCATAACTGATCCCAAAGGCGAACTGTACAGAAATTCAGAAAATTGCTTTTCGAAAAGAGGTAATTATATGAAAAGGAATCTGCTATCAAATTCTCATTTTAAATTGTTGTTTTCAAATTGCGATAATGCCAAAAATGAGAAAAAAACGAAACTCTACTATTCTCAAAACGAGATACGACTTACTAACTTAGATACCGGAGAGGTTTATTCAACGAAAATAAGGCAAGAGTATTCGGACGAAAGAACAACTTGTTCCTTTGCTATAAATCAATATCTCAAAGAGGGGAATTATTTGATAGAGTTTATTTATTAAATTGTTTGAGGTGCGTCACGGTGTCGCACCTGTATAAAAAGATTGACGTATTTTTACCGATATGATAGAATGGAGATGATAACGAATGAATGCAAGAAAAAAACTTGATAAATTGTGCAAAGAACAGTTATGTAACGAAGTTAAAACGTATGATGAGGCACTTGATTTTCTGAGAGAATTCACCTGCGTTTATGATAAATGCAAATCAGATAAAGAGTATGTTCCCGGACTATCTCATTACGACTTTATGTATTGGGTAAATCCGATAAGAGAGGCGTTTGCAAAAAACAACTATATTAAGGCTGTAGAAAAGCTGATAGATACATATATGGAACAGAATGACTATTTGTTCCAATCAAGAGTAAAAGTTTCGATAATGATATTGTTACGACAATATGTAAACTCAGAAAGGGAAAACGATGAACAGCGGTATTTATGCGAACAATCAGAATAATTATAATCAAGCGATGGAATATGTAAGATTGACGCTTGAAAGAGATGGCGCTACAAAAGAGGACAATCTTCTGTTTCTGAGATTTATGCTTGATTCAATAGGTCGTGACATTGAAACAAACACACTTTTGTATTATGTTTACAATGCAAACGATAATGCGCCTATCGGAAACAGAGTATTCCCACATACCATTTATCTTGAAAACGGAGATGAAATACAGCTGTTTTCGGATCGTTTTGAAAAAAGAAAGATTGACCTCGCCACAGAAGTTGTAATAGCTCAGCCGTGGCGAAAACCGTCTGTATCAAAGGTATATGACTTATTGGGTAGCATTGATAGGAATGGCTTTAAATATGATTACAGAAATCATCGTGGAACTTTTTATCCTTATATGAATATTACGATAGTTTCTCAAGGACATCATTCAATATCCTGTTCTCATTACTTGAAAAAAGGGACGATAAATGTAAATGTTTATGATATAGAAAGTGCATATAAATATGTTGATACAGATGGTTGCTACTGGTTGTTTAACAATTGTAAAAACAAAAAAGTAGAAATTAACGATTTTCGTTACGCATTACTTTTTAAATTATCAAAAATGTACTTCGAATTGCTAAATTCTTAAGTTTAAAGCGACTGGTTTCAGCCGCTTTTTCTTTTTCTGATAGCGAAAATACAAAGCTGTGCCGACGGGTACGGCTTTTTT